>Ga0181597_10002514_pt1 | contig 19865 bp, 16 predicted proteins | sample 041ome_5_FD_148647 | JGI IMG/M metagenome (GOLD analysis project Ga0181597, IMG submission 148647) | Coastal salt marsh microbial communities from the Groves Creek Marsh, Skidaway Island, Georgia - 041403US metaG (spades assembly) | ecosystem: Environmental > Aquatic > Marine > Intertidal zone...
CTTTATCTTTTGGAAGAAAAAAGCTTGGCCAGCCACAACCTGAATCAAACTTTGTATCAGATTCAAACAGTGGAGTATCACAGCAAATACAGTTGTATTGCCCTTTTTCTTTAAAATTCCAATATTTTCCTGTGAAAGGTCTTTCGGTGCCGGATTGTCGAGTTACATAATAACTCTCATCACTAAGTTGAGATTTCCAATCTTCATCTGACTTATTTTTAAACGACATTATTTAATTGTAATGAACAACAATGAATATAGGTAGAGCTTTAGATCTATAGAGTAAAATTTAAATTATGAAGCTTTATCGATTTTTACAGCTTTATCCGAGTCGTTAGCATATTGAACAAAATCATTTAAAAGAGTTTCAGATGGAAAATATATTCTTCTTCGTCTATCAACTTGGGATTGTTGCTCATCAATATATCCTAACTGAACTGCCTGTTTTAAAACTTGCAGTCTTTTAATTCTTGAAGCAAATTTTTTGGGTACTAATGAAATGGCATATTCTTGTGAGATTTCATTACCTTCAAGAGCCTCCCACATAAAGCTCATTAAAAAATAAAATCTGTAAGTATCTGCCTGAAAGAAATTAAGCGATTCTGGGTTATTTGGATTGTCTATACTTGCACTTAATACTCTTCTAATAAGTTTCTTTGAATTTTTGAGAGATGTTTCGTCAATTTCTAAAAATTTCATGATGTACCCTATTTGTTATATATGTATACAAAATATATGCAATTTAAATGCCAAAAAAATGTACCTAACCTGCACTAATTAATTACAAATGACATCTTTTTATTTATTTTTTATTTACTGATTTGAAATATATGTTTTATATACATAATTTTAATATAAAAAAATACTATTTTGTGGGCCTTAGGGCAATAAGTGTGCACTAATTTAAACAAAATCCTATATTTCTATGTCTTTTCTAAAATAATGATTAGATCTAGAGCTTTCAAAAATTGCTCTTAGATCTTCACGACCTCCTAAATAGGCTCTTTTGAATGAAGAAGATTCTTCGTTGATTGGGTATTCGGAGCAAAAAGCATCTATGTTATATGGTTCAGTTAATTTAATTACCTCTGAGAGATAATTCATTTTTTTATTATTTTCAAATACCAGCGACTTATCTATATCAAGAAATTCTTGTAAACGCTTAATTAAATAAAGTGTTCCATTTAATTTTCCATTAAAACTATGGCCTGCTATATGAGGTGTCGATAACAAAGAATAATCAATAATTTCTCTACTTGGAGTTGGTTCGTTTATCCAGACATCAGAAATATAATTTACTTTGCTGTTTTTCATCAAACTTTGCTCATCAACAATACCTCCTCTAGAAGTATTGATAAGGGTTTTATTGCTAATATCATCTATAAAAACTTGGTCTACTAATTTAAAAGTTGGAAATAAATTTTTGTGAGTTAAAGGAACGTGTAAAGAAATTAAATCGCATTCTTTAATTGTATTAATATTTGATAAAAAATCATGATCCAAGAATGGATCATAAACTGAGTTTGTTATTGAAAAAGTATCTAAAACAAATTTTAATTTTTTACCAATATTCCCATAACCAACTATTCCAATACTATCATTGATATTAAAAAGATTCTCACTCTTTAAATAAGATATTGCTGACATAACATAATTTACAACTGATAATGAATTAGAGCCTTCTGCGCAAAACCATTTAACATTCTTATTGTTTAAATATTTTATGTCTAAGTGATCTATGCCAGCTGTTGCTGATCCGACAATTTTAATTTTAGTATTTTTAAGTAAAGCTTTGTTTACTAAGGTAGTTGATCTGATAAATAATGCTTCTGTATCTTTTAATTTATCGTTAGTTATCTCTTGTGTTTCAAGGTACAAAAATTCTACTTCATCAAATCCATTGATTGATGAAATTATTTTTTCAAAGGATTTTATCCCTCTGTCAACGACTATCTTCATAAATTAATTAGATTTATCTGGTATGACTAAACTTTTTAGCCATCCAAATATACTATTTTGACCAAGTGTGTATTTGTCCAAAGCATTAAATTCTTTTGCAAGTTTTATAGGGTCTTCAAGGAAATTTGCTCTTGTGTTGAACTCAACATCGTCTAATGTCTTAACTAATTTGGCTGGATTTCCTGCAAATATTGAATTTGGAGGTACATCTTTTGTAACTACTGCGCCAGCGCCAACAATACTATTTTTACCGATAGTCACTCCTTTGCAGATAATCGCACTATCACCAATCCAAACATTATCCTCAAAAACTACTGGCTTTGTATTTCCAACTGGTTCGGCTCTATCATATATACCGTGCCAGTCAGCATCTGATATGTATGCGCCATGAGCAATCATGCAAGCATCTCCAATAACAATACTTTTAGCGGACATTATTCTAACGCCAGGGGTAATCAAGCAAAACTTACCAATTTTTATTTCACCTTTATGTTCACCAATATCCCATGAGGTAAATTGTATGTGAGCATCTTTTGATCCAATTAAGGTAGGATAATCATCAATTGAAACATTACCGCCAAATACCTTTATGTACCTTGGTTTGAAATATGCACCTCCTTTACCAAGATAATCAAATTGCGGTTCTAAGAATTGTCTTACATAAATTTTAACAATTTTAGTAACTAATTTTTTTAACCAATATGGTCTATTGTCTTTTCTGATAATAATCTCCAAAGGTGATATTTTAATATGATAAAGTAGCGGAAAAATTATTTCATAAAAATTGATTAAAAAATATTTAAAAGAATTTAAACACCTCTTCAATATTGGATTTCCAATATTTGGCTCTCAATTATCTTATGCTCTTATGGGCACTACCGATACAATTATTGCTGGAAGAGCAAGTGCATCAGATTTAGCAGGTCTTGCTGTAGGAAATGCATTTTCCATGACTATTTTTATGTTTTTTTCTGGTGTAATTTTTGCTGTAACTCCAATAGTCGCTCAGCTTTATGGAGCAAAAAAATTCAAACTAATTGGTCAAAAACTCAGAGAAGTTTTGTGGATATCTATTCTATTAGGATTCCTAATTGCTTTATTGTTTATGAATATGGGGATTATTTTAGATGTATTGCCTATTGATAAAAGCGTTACAGATATTTCAGAAAAATACCTCAAAGCTGTAGCACTAGGTTTTGCCTTTATTACGGTCTTTACATGTTTAAGGTGTTATAGCGAAGGCATGACTCTAACAAAACCTGTTTTTTATATTGCAGTTTTTGGAATGATTTTAAACATCCCTCTAGATTTAATTTTTGTATATGGGTGGTTGGGGGCGCCTAAGTTGGGTGGAGTTGGTTGCGGCATAGCCACTTCAATTGTTTCATTTATTATGATGGTAACAATCTTAATTTACATCAATATAAATAAAAAATATAAGATAACTGAGCCCTTCTCAAAATTTACACCTCCTTCTATTGAAACTACTAAAGAGGTTTTTAAGCTTGGATTGCCAATTGGTTTTGGAATTTTTATTGAACTAAGTATGTTTTCAGGGGCACAAATTATTTTAGGTATTCTGGGTGAAGATATTGTTGCAAGCCATGCTATAGCAATTAATGTCGCTAGTTTATTTTTTATGGTGCCATTGGCAGTTGGTTTGGCTGCTGCAACTAGAGTTGGTAATTTAATTGGTGAAAATAATTATAAACAAGCAAAAGTTGCCTCTTCATCAACAATTTATTTATGTATTTTAACTGCATTAATGAATGTGATATTAATTTTAAGCTTTAGAGAGCTAATAGTAAGCATATATACAACAGATGAAATTATATTTTCTCTTGCTGTATATTTATTAATTTTTGCTGCAATTTTTCAACTGCCTGATGGAATTCAAATGGGCGCTCTTGGAAGTTTAAGAGGTTTTAAAGATACTTTTGTTCCAATGATACTTTTATTTATATCTTATTGGATATTTGCAATGCCAATTGGATATTATCTAACTATGACAGGTTTAGGTGCACCTATGGGTGCAGCTGGAATGTGGTTCGGAATGATAATTGGATTAAGTATATTCGCAATTTTAGCAATATTAAGACTTAGATGGATTATTAAAAAATATCTTAAAAAAGTTGAAGTTACTTATTAATTACCTTTGCAACAGTTGAACCGATCTCAGTCAGGTTATCAGCCACATGAACCCCACATTCTTTTAACTTAGAAATTTTATCTGCAGCAGTACCTTTGCCTCCAGCAATTATTGCACCAGCATGACCCATTCTTTTGCCAGCTGGAGCGGTTTGACCTGCAATATAAGAAATAACTGGTTTTGAAACATTGTTTTTTATGAATTCTGCAGCATCTTCCTCAGCAGTTCCTCCAATTTCTCCAACCATCACTATGGCTTCGGTTTGAGGATCGTTTTCAAATAACTCAAGTATATCTATAAAAGATGAGCCCGGGATAGGATCGCCGCCAATACCCACACAACTGCTTTGCCCAAAACCTAAATCAGTTGTTTGCTTGACTGCTTCATAAGTCAATGTACCAGACCTTGAAATGATACCAATAGATCCCTGCATATGAATGCTTGCAGGCATAATGCCTAATTTAGCCTCTCCAGGCGTAATAAGACCAGGACAGTTAGGACCTATTAAGGTTAGGCCTAATTCGTCAACTCGTTTTTTAACATCAAGCATATCTAGAGTTGGAACGCCCTCTGTAATACAAACGATTAATTCAATTCCTGATTCTGCAGCCTCTAAAATAGAGTCTTTACAAAAAGGAGCTGGAACAAATATCAATGATGCATTCGGCTGAACACTTTTTACAGCTTCATCCATGGTATCAAATACGGGCTTTCCTAAATGAGTTTGACCTCCCTTACCTGGAGTAATGCCCCCAACTATATTAGTGCCATACTCTATAGCTTGCTCTGAATGAAGAGTTGCCTGTGATCCAGTAAACCCTTGAACAATTACTCTTGTGTCTTTATTGACTAAGATACTCATTTTGCTAATTCCACTGCTTTCTTAGCTGCATCACCAAGATTATTAATACTTTCTATTTTTATATTAGCTTTAGATAAAATTTCTGACCCTAAATCTGCGTTGTTACCTTCAAGCCTAACTACCACAGGTATCTCAACACCAACCTCTTCAATTGCCGCTAAAACCCCCTCTGCAATAAGGTCACACCTTACTATTCCACCAAAAATATTTACTAATACAACTTTTACCTCTGGATCATCCAAAATAATTTTAAATGCTTTAGAGACCCTCTCTTGCGTTGCTGTTCCTCCAACATCAAGAAAGTTTGCAGGATTTCCACCAAAGTACTTTATTGTATCCATTGTACCCATTGCAAGACCTGCTCCATTAACCATACAGCCAATATTTCCATCTAAAGAAACATAACTTAAATCATTCTTTGCTGCTTCAGATTCTCTAGGATCTTCTTGAGATGGATCATGCATTTCAGCAATTTCAGGCTGTCTGTATATAGCATTTGAATCTATATTTATTTTTGCATCTAAACAGTGCAACAAACCTCCACTTGTTATGACCAAAGGATTAATTTCAAGCAAACTTAAATCTTTCTCAATAAATAATTTCATTAAATTTTTAAGCATTGGGGTAAATTGTTTAGTTTGCTCATTGTTTAACTTTAAAACTTTTGCAATTTTTCTTGCTTGAAAACCTTGAGCTCCGCATAGTGGATCTATTGGTTCATAGATAATTTTTTCGGGAGAATTTTTTGCAACTTCTTCGATATTTACCCCACCTTCACTTGAACCAATAAACACAACTCTTTGAGAATCTCTATCAACTACAGCGCTTAGATATAATTCTTCAGCTATATCGGTACATTCCTCGATAAGAACTGAATTAACTAATTGACCTTTTTCATCTGTTTGATAAGTTACTAGCCTCTTTCCTAACCACTTCTTTGCAAAAGAAATTGCATCTTCAGGAGTATCAACTAACTCAACTCCACCCGCTTTACCCCTTCCACCAGCATGAACTTGAGCTTTGACAACCCATTTAGATCCACCAATATCTCTACAAGCTTTATGTGCATCTTCTGCCTCATAAATAACTTTACTATTTGATACAGGCAAGCCATATTTTGCAAAAAGTTCTTTGCCTTGAAATTCATGTAGATTCATTTTCTTTTATTTCCTATGTGTATAGCTTCATTATTTACAGCCAAAGCTGCCTCATGTAGAGCCTCCGAAACTGTTGGATGACTGAAAATTGTTAACCCAAGATCTTCAGAACTAGCACCAAATTCCATAGATATTAATGCTTGTTGAACGATTTCTGCAGCAGAAGGTCCAAATACATGAACCCCTAAAATTGTGTCTGTTTTTGCATCAGAAATGAGCTTTACGAAACCGACTGATTGATCAACTGCTAAAGCCCTGCCACTTGCTGCAAAAGGAAACTTACCAACTTTATATTCAACATTTTCATTTTTTAACTCTTCTTCATTTTTGCCGACCCAAGCAATCTCAGGATGTGTGTAAATTACAGATGGTACTAAGTCATAATTCATTTCTGCATGTTTTCCAGCAATCCTCTCTGCAACCATAATACCTTCTTCACTGCCTTTGTGAGCTAACATGGGTCCTCTTACTACATCGCCTATAGCCCATATGTTTTCAGCATTTGTTTGACAATGTTCATTTACATTTATAAAACCTCTTTCATCCAAACTAACACCTGAGTCCTCAGAAAAGATATCTTGAGTATTTGGCTTTCTGCCCACTGCAACAATTAATTTGTCGAATTTCATTTCCTCAGACTTACCTTCAGTCTCATAAGTTACATTTACTGAATTTTTAAGACTTTTTGATGAAGTTAATTTGCAACCCAGCCTTATATCAAGGCCTTGTTTTTTGAAATCTTTAAGAGTTTCTTTTGCAATTTCTTTGTCAGCCATAAATAAAAAATCATCCATTGCTTCAATTACTGTGACTTTTGAACCCAACCTTGCCCATACACTTCCTAATTCAAGACCTATTACACCAGCACCAATAACACCAAGGGTCTTAGGAACAGAATCAATTTCTAAAGCACCAGTACTATCTAAAATATTTTTATCATCAAATTTTGCAGAACCAATTTCAATCGGAGAAGACCCTGTTGCGATGATAATATTTTTAGATTCAATAATCTCAACATCGCCACTGGAATTTGTTACTTCAACTTTTTGACCAGCAATTACTTTACCTCTTCCAGAAATAGGAGTAACTTTATTTGCTGCAAATAGCCCACCGATACCACCGGTAAGTTTTTTTACAATATCATCTTTCCTTTTCATCATTGCCGGAAGGTCTAATTCAACATTTTTTATTTCTATACCATGGGTTTTTAAATGATTTGCAGCATCATGATATCTGTGAGAAGAATCTAAAAGTGCCTTAGATGGAATACAGCCAACATTCAAACAAGTGCCACCGAACGTTGGATTGCTATCTGAATCGGTATATTCTTCAACACATGCAGTTTTTAAGCCTAATTGGGATGATCTAATTGCAGCCACATAACCGGCCGGCCCTCCACCTATTACAACAACATCAAACATAAATTTCCTCTTTTTATAAGTTTAATAATAATCTTTCTGGTGATTCTAATTGTTCTTTAATAGAAACCAAGAATCTAACTGCCTCTTTTCCATCAAGAAGCCTATGATCATAGCTCATTGCTAAATACATCATTGGTCTAATTACAATTTCACCATTAACAGCCACTGGTCTTTCCTGAATAGCATGCATGCCCAGTATTGCAGTTTGTGGTGCATTTAAAATTGGGGTTGATAAAAGAGATCCAAAGACACCGCCATTAGAAATAGTAAATGTGCCGCCTTGCATTTCGTCAATTGTAAGCTTGCTATCTCTAGCTTTCTCCGAATATTCAAGAATTGATTTTTCAAGTTCAGGAAGAGATTTTGTATCAGCATCTTTTATAATCGGGACAACAAGACCCCTATCTGTAGACACAGCAACACCTATATCTTGATATCCATGATAGACAACATCAGATCCATCAATTGATGCATTTACTATTGGAAATTTCTTTAAAGCCTGCACTGCAGCAATTACAAAGAAGCCCATAAAACCTAGCTTAATACCATGTTGTTTTTCGAACTCTTGTCCATACTTGCTTCGTAATTCTTTTATGGGGAGCATATCAACTTCATTGAAAGTAGTAAGCATTGCAGTTTCTTGCTGAACTGTAACAAGTCTTTTAGCAATAGTATTTCTTAGCCTAGTCATAGGGACTCTTTTTTCAGGCCTTGATGAAGACACAATAGAGCTTTTTGTATCTTCATTCTCAGTGCTTATGTTTTTAGATTCTAGATGATTTATAACGTCTGCTTTAGTTATTCTTTGATCTTTTCTTGAAGATTCTATTGATTGAGGATCAATATTATTTTCAGCAATAATTTTTTTGGCAGCAGGGCCGGATTTTTTGTTTGAAGCCTTTGATGTATCTTGTTTTTCTAATACTACTTCTTCCTTAGTTTCTGTTTTTTCTTCGTTTTGAGGCTGAGCTTCTTGAGTATCGTCAAACTCCCCAATAACTTCAGCACTATTAACTATATCGCCTTCTTTTTTTAAAATTTTTGTTAGGACTCCATCTGATGGCGCAACAACCTCCAAAACAACTTTATCAGTTTCAATCTCTGCAATTATTTCATCCTGATTAACTTGATCGCCTTCTTTTTTTACCCAATTTGCAACAGTCCCATCTGCAACAGATTCTGGAAATGTTGGTGATTTAATTTCAATTGCCATAATTATCCCTATTTTAACGCTTCCTCTATAAGATTGTTTTGTTGTTCAAGATGTAATTTCATCATACCAACAGCTGGAGCAGCTGCTGGAGGTCTGCTGACCATGGAAATTTCTTTACCTGAATCTAATCTATCCAAAACTCTTTGTAATCTATGTCTGTGACTAAACCAGGCTCCTTGGTTTGCTGGTTCCTCTTGGCACCAAACAATTTCTTCAACATTTTTATATTTCTTTAAACATTCTTCTAAATCATCATATGGGAATGGATATAACTGCTCAATTCTAACAATAGCAATATGTTCTTTTTTATTTTGTATTTTTTTATTTTGAAGATCATAAAAGACCTTACCAGAACATAGTATGATTTTTTTAACATTAGATTTTTTCTTGGTATCACAATCAATAACGCATTGAAAAAATCCATCTGTTAATTCATTAATTGAAGAGGTTGCATTTGGGTTTCTTAATAAACTTTTTGGAGAAATAACTATAAGAGGGGTTCTCATTTTTCTTATTGCTTGCCTTCTAAGTAAATGGAATATCTGAGATGGAGAGCTAGGAACACATACTTGTATATTTTCTGATGCACATAACTGTAAGAATCTCTCTATTCTTGCGCTGCTATGTTCTGGGCCTTGTCCCTCATATCCATGAGGTAAAAGCATAACTAACCCAGACAATCTCTCCCATTTGTGTTGTGCGGAAACTATAAATTGATCAATAACAACTTGTGCTCCATTTACAAAATCACCGAATTGAGCTTCCCAAATAGTTAAACCTGTAGGCCATGTTGCAGAATATCCGTATTCAAAACCTAAAACTGCTTCTTCTGATAATAGAGAATCATATATATCAAACCTTGTATTATGATCTCTAGCGATTTTTGATAACGGGATATACCCATCTCCAGTCTCTTTATCAAAAACACATGCATGTCTATGAGAAAAGGTTCCTCTTCTAACATCCTGGCCTGTTACTCTTATTGGATAGCCCTCTGAAAGTAATGAGGCATATGACATACTTTCGGCAAATCCCCAATTTATTTCTAAACTACCTTCATTCATCTTTATTCTGTCAGCAAAAATTTTTGATGCCTGTGTTCCGAGATTAAAAGAGTTAGGAACTTCGCATATTTGCTTGCCTAGTTTTTTTAATTTCTTTTGATCAAAAGTAGTGTCAACTTTAGGCCACCATAAAACATCTAAATATTCTGTCCAGTCAAACCACAATTCATTATTTGAATGCTCAGCTAAGCTTTTTGCTACAGTTTCACCGCCTTCTAAAGATTTTCTATATGAATTTTTAATCTCTAATGCAGATTCTTTTGTGATATGACCATCGTTTATTAGTTTTTCTTGATATTGATTTAAAACAGTTGGATGTTTAGCAATTGTCTTATACATAGTTGGTTGTGTTGCTGATGGATCATCTGCTTCGTTATGACCTCTTCTTCTATAACAAAATAAATCAATAACAATATCTTTATTAAATTTAGCTCTGTACTTACAAGCAATTTTTACTGCTTTTACAACCATCTCTGGATCATCACCATTTACATGAATAACAGGAGCCTGAATCATTTTTGCAACATCAGTGGCATAATCAGTTGATCTTGCATCCAACTTATTGCTAGTAGTAAAACCAATTTGATTGTTCACTATTACATGGATAGTTCCGCCAACATTAAAGCCTCTGGTTTGCGACATTTGTAAAGATTCCATTACTACACCTTGGCCTGAAAATGATGCGTCACCATGTAACAAAACAGGAATAACTTTTTTTCTATCTTTATCATCTAACCTATCCTGTCTTGCTCTAACCGATCCAAGTACCACAGGATCAATGATTTCTAGATGAGATGGATTATTGTTTAAAGACACATGAACTTCACCACCAGGAGTATCAATATTTGATGAGAATCCAAGATGATATTTAACGTCTCCAGTATTAGCACCTTCAAGTACATCAGTTTCATCAAATGCAGAAAATAAATCATTTGGAAGTTTACCCAATACATTTACTAACAAATTTAATCTTCCTCTATGAGCCATGCCAAAACAAATCTGATTTGCTCCCAATGCTCCACAATTTTGTATAACAGCATCAACTAGTGGTACTAATGACTCGCTACCATCAATGCCAAACCGTTTCATGCCTGGATATTTCGCAGCTAAATATTTAGCCAGTCCTTCGGCAGAGTTTAGTCGTTCAAAAATATGTATTTTTTCTTCATCTGAAAAACTATAGTTTTCTATTTTTGACTCAAATTTCTTTTGGAACCATCTTCGCTCCTCTGAATGCATAATATAGTTATATTCAATTCCTATATTGCCGCAATAAATTCTTCTTAATTCTTTAACAATATTTCTTAAAGTAGATTTTTTTGGCCCAATATCAAAAGTATCTGTAAAAAACTCGTCATCTAGATCAGACTCATTGAGACCATGAAACTCAATTTTAAGATCTTCAATTTGATCTCTTTGCATAATACCTAAAGGGTCTAAGGTAGCTTCTTGATGACCTCTGTTTCTATATGCTTGAATAAGTCTTATAACCTTTCCCTGCCTTTCGTCAACTGATTCATGAGAAATGATTGAAGCTCTTGATAAATTCTTAAATTCTTCAACAATGCTCTGATGTGATATTTCAATATTGCCATTTGATGAATTTGGTAAATTTTTAAAAAAATCTAGCCACTCACAAGATAAATCTTCTGGATTGTTTAAGTATTTTTCATATAGGGTTTCAAGATAGGCAGCATGTCCAGCTGACAAATGTGAACTCCCCCATAGTTCTTGCATCGAATTAGTCATTTCAAGTTAATTCATAGCTCCATCTGTGGTGATAATTTCTTTTTTATCTTTTAACAACATTGTCTTAATTTCACCAATTGCTTTATTTGGATTTAATCCTTTAGGACATACGCTTACACAATTCATAATTCCGTGACATCTATAAACACTGAATGGGTCTGATAAATCTTCAAGCCTTTCATTAGTTTTCAAATCTCTTGTGTCAGCAAGAAATCTATATGCTTGAAGTAAAGCAGCAGGTCCTAAAAATTTATCTGGATTCCACCAAAAAGATGGGCAACTTGTTGAGCAACAGGCACACAATATGCATTCATATAGCCCGTCTAGTTTATCTCTATCTTCTGGAGACTGCAGTCTTTCTTGCTCTGGAGCAGTAGTACTATTTTGAAGAAAGGGTTTAATTTTTTCGTATTGCGCATAGAACTCTGTCATATCAACAACCAAATCTCTAATAACTGGCAAACCTGGTAATGGTCTTAGCTCAATTTTGTTTTTCTTTAGAACAGAGGATATTGGTGTTATGCATGCAAGGCCATTTTTTCCATTAATGTTCATGCCATCTGAACCGCACACTCCTTCTCTACAAGACCTTCTATATGAAATAGATTCATCTTGCTCTTTTAATAGATGCAATAAATCTAAAACCATGATGTCTTTTGCAGGTTTTTCAATCTGATACTGTTTAATGTATGGAAATTTATCCTCCTCAGGATTATATCTATACATATTTACTTCTAAAATATTAGCTGCCATCTAATAAGTCCTTACAATTGGTGGAAACGCCTCTACTTCTGAGGGGTTAAAATTTACATCTCTTTTAGAAACTGCTTTTGATAATGGGTCATATAAAGAATGGCATAACCATCTCTCATCATCTCTATCAGGGAAATCGTCCCTGGCATGAGCACCCCTGCTTTCATCTCTGCTGTATGCTGCAATTGCAGTCGCCTCTGCAACCTCAAATAAATTTTGAAGCTCAATTGCTTCTACTCTGCTTGTATTAAAAGCGTTGCTTTTATCTTTCAAGTGGAGTTGATCAACCTTCTCTCTAATTTCTTGCAGCTCATCAAGGCCTTTTTTCATGTATTCGCCTCTTCTAAAGACTCCAAAATAATTTTGCATACATTGCTGGAGTTCTTTTTTTACTTCTGCTGTTTCATATCCGCTATCAGAACTATTTAATGTATTTAATCTATCAAGAGCATTATCAATATCATCTTTATCAGCAGATTTAACACCACCACCTGATTTTAAATCTTCTTGAATGAACATTCCTGTAGCTCTTCCAAATACAACTAAATCAAGAAGTGAGTTACCACCAAGTCTATTTGCTCCATGGACAGAAACGCATGCTGCCTCACCGGCCGCAAACAAGCCAGGAATAATAGAGTCAGTTCCATCAATTCTATTAAAAGCTTGTCCATTAATATTTGTTGGTGTGCCTCCCATCATATAGTGACATGTTGGAACAACAGGTATTGGTTCATATATTGGGTCTACGTGAGCAAAGGTTCTTGATAATTCACATATTCCGGGTAATTTTGCATTTAATACATCAGCTCCAAGATGGTCAAGCTTTAAGTAAATGTGATCGTTGTTTTCACCACATCCTCTACCTTCAAGTATTTCAAGAACCATCGACCTAGCTACAACATCTCTACCTGCTAGATCTTTAACATTTGGAGCATATCGCTCCATGAATCTTTCACCATCTTTGTTTATTAAATATCCACCCTCGCCTCTACAACCTTCTGTAACTAGAGAGCCAGCTCCATATATTCCAGTTGGATGAAATTGCCACATTTCCATATCTTGCGCTGGATAGCCAGCCCTTAGAGCCATGGCAAGACCATCTCCAGTATTAATTAAGGCATTAGTTGTTGATGCATATATTCTTCCAGCACCGCCTGTAGCCATAACAGTAGATTGCGCTTTTAAATATGCAACTTCTCCATATTCAATTGAAAATGCAATTACACCAGTGACCTCATTTTTAGCATTTTTAACTATATCTACTGCAAACCACTCGTTTAAGAAGTTTGTTCCTTCTTTAACATTATTTTGATAGAGAGTATGAAGTAATGCATGTCCTGTTCTATCTGCTGCAGCACAAGTTCTGGCAGCTTGGCCTCCCTTTCCATAATCTTTTGACTGACCACCGAATGGTCTTTGATATATTCTCCCATTTTCAAATCTTGAAAATGGTAATCCCATATGCTCTAACTCAAAAACTGCCTTTGGTCCTTCTGAACATAGATACTCTATGGCATCTTGATCACCAATATAATCTGCGCCTTTGACAGTATCATACATATGCCATCTCCAATCATCATTTGGATCGGCGCTTTGAATAGCACAAGTTATACCACCTTGGGCAGATACTGTATGAGATCTTGTAGGAAAAACTTTAGATACAACAGCCGTTTTTAATCCAGATTTAGCAAGCTCAAGAGATGCTCTCATTCCTGAGCCGCCTCCACCAATAATCAGAGCATCAAATTCTAATGTTTTGATATTTGAAGAATTGTAATTAGTCATGTATTAAAACCAAATAATTAAAATATAAAGAGCAGCGATGAGTGCTCCAAGTAAAATAAATATAAATTCATAGATTTTTCTTAAGCTATTAGCAGAGGCTCCCAAACCTGAAGAAATAAAGCCCAATGTTCTTTTTGTTAAATAATCAGTTCCAACAGTCCATAAGCCAATATAAGCATGCAGACAAGCAAGCAATATAAAAATACTGAGCGAAGCTTTAAATAAGTTGTTGCTATTTAAAAATTGAAAAGTAATTCCACTTGTCCAGAATGTGTACTCTAAATATGCAAGAAATGAAATAAAGTAAAGGGCACTATAGCGTTGAAGATACCATGTCAGTCTTCCACTTTTCATAGCATCACCCATAAAGTTAGTAGAGTATTAATCACAAATAAAACTAGAGTAATAACTGCTGACTTGTGTGATGAAGACAAGGTCTCATTCAGTATATGGAAATCCATTAAAATATGCCTTATACCAGTGAAAATATGATATTGAAAAATTAAAATTAATCCAATGCATCCATACTTAATACCTAAATTTGTATGATAAGTAATCATAAAATTATCAAAAGAATCTTGATTTTGTGTTAATTCTGAAAAGATAAAAACCGATAAAGGAAGCACTAAAAAAAATATAAGAATCCCGCTTATTCTGTGGGTAATAGATAAAAAAGCTGATAACGGAAGTTTTATCTTTAATAGGTTTATGTTTACAGGTCTATTTTGTGTCATTAAGAAAGTGACAAATGTCATTTTTTTATGTGCTTTATGGCTAAATTATAACCGATTATAAGCAATATAAATAAATGAAATTTTAAAAAATATGCTTTTTATTTTTTAACATGCTTCATCATTCTTTGTCTTTTCTTAATTTGCCTGTCTGTTAACTTATTCACTTTATTTTCAAAAGGGTTTTCAGATTTTCTAAAAATTAGTTTTAGCTGAATGCTCTGCAGTTTCAATGATGATCTAAAAGAATTTTCAAGATACTTTTTATAATTTTGAGGAATTTTTTTATCTTGATTTGAATGAATAACTAAAGTAGTTGGATTGATGCCTCCAAAATGGACATGCTTAAGCTTCAATTGTCTGCCATTGACTGATGGTGGAGCACTTTGAGAAATAAATTTTTCTAAAAGCTTGTTCAATGATGAAGTTGTATATTTTTTTTGAGCATTTTCAATAACATTATTTGTTACCTTGAAAAGCTTTTTAAAACCTCTGCCTTTAATGCCAGAAATTTCTATTTTAAAAAAATTATCAACAAAATTTGATTGAACTCTTTTTGTCTCATATAAATCATCTTTTTGTCTTTTTGAAAGTAAATCCATTTTATTGAATGCTAAAACAAGCGGCTTGCCCATTTCAGATACCATATTTATTATCTTCAAGTCCTGATCAACAAGCCCTTCATTTGCATCGCACATAAATATAACTACATCACAAGTCTCAACAGAATGCATTGCTCTTACATATGAGAAATACTCTATCTTGTGAGCATTCCTGTAACCTTTTCTTATACCTGCAGTATCTATGAAGACAAAATCATCATCATTTACAGAGAAAGGAATGCTGATCGCATCAATGGTAGTTCCTGCTATTTCTGAAACAATCAGTCTATCTTCTTTTATGAACTTGTTTATAAAAGTTGATTTACCAGCGTTGGGTCTACCTAAGATTGCTATTTTCTTCCCTTCGGGCACCTTCGTTTGATTGCTTGGAAGTGATTTCTTAATAAATGATCTTAAATCAAGAAGGTTTCTGCTGTGCTCTGCGCTAATCTCAAAAAAATTATTAATGCCTTTTTTGTTTAAATCTTCTTTAATTAAAGCGTCTGATTTTTTATCTATTTTATTAAGGACAGTTATAAAAGTTTTATTTAATTTTCTTAATCTTGAAAGAATATCTAAATCTTCTTTGTTTAGATTTTGCGACCCGTCAAGGAGAAATATAATTAAACTTGATTCTTCAGCTGCAATCCATGCTTGCTCAGCAATGTCTTCTTTTAGTATGGTGTCATCCTGAGCTATTCCACCTGTATCAATTAAGAGACTTTTCTTTTCTCCGAAGGATATATATCCATAATTTCTATCCTTTGTTAAACCAGAAAAGTCGGAGACTATTGCTTGCCTAGATTTTGTTAATTTGTTGAAAAGTGTTGATTTTCCAACATTAGGCCTTCCTATAATTGCTATTGATGTAAACATGATTAATTATCATTCTATATGCTTAATGAATATAAATTAAAGGATTCATCAACAGCATAGAAATTTTTACTTCTACTTATAATCTTTTTAATAGGTTTTTTTGAAATTTTCTTTCTGCCAATTGTTTTTCCATTTAACGGGTCAATAACATGAACATATCCCTCATAATCACCAACTAGCGTATAGCCAGAAAAGCTTATTGGATTTGATAGTTGTCTATTTGAATATTCATCTGAGGTCCATGATTCTTCGAGTGTTTTTGTAAAGAAAGATCTTAGATTAGACTTTGATTCAACCAAAACAATTAAGCCTTTAATTAAAAGCGGAGAATAAAAAGAGGATGCTTCAGATTGCCAGATAGCTCTTTTTTGAGCAATATCAAACAGGGTTAAGTTTCCTTGATAATTGGTTGTATATACAACTCCAGCTTCAACAACTGGATTTGAATCAGAATCAATTAAATTCTCAAGCTCTGATGCTCCTCTAACATATGAAATAGCTCCATCCCATATAGGAAAGCCTGAATCAAGCTCAAAAACTCCGAGTCTTCCATTATCAAAGGTAACATAAACATTATCACCCTCAATTACAGGGCTGCTACTACCTCTTATTGTAAGTGCTGGAAGTTTAGATCTATATGACCATAGGATTTCACCATTAGATTTGTCTAAAGCAAGCAACTCCCCAGAGCCTGTTTTTACGATAATAAATTTTGCATCAATTGCAGGGGGTGATAACACTTCACCTTTTAAATTAACAGTCCACAATACAGAGCCATTATCTTGATTCAATGAAATCATGTTTCCTTGAACATCAGCGACAACAATTATTCCAAAACCCGCTGCTACACCAGAGGATAGTTCGCCAACTTCCTGCTCCCACTGAATATTCCCAGAGTTAGAATCTATTGATTTTATATTTCCATTTGCATCAGCAAAAAAAATGCTTTTTGAACTAAAGGCAGGAACAAAATTGCCTAAGATATTGTCACCTGAAAATGATCTATTCCAATCAATGTTAATAGTTACAGAATTCTTAATGGCCTGCAAAAGGACAGGCTCATCTGGATCAATATCATCGGCTCCCCAAAACTTTAAAGAACTCAAAGAAGAGCATGATGAAAAAATAAAAAGCATGAAAAATATTGCTAAATACTTATTAGCTTTTAGATAAAATTTATTTTTTAACATTTTTATATTGTTAAATTTGATATTTTCATTGAGATAATAGAGATAGAAGTATCATCCGTATATTTTTCTTTAGCAAGATTATACTGCTCTTTAGCAAGTTCTAATTTATTTTGCTTTTGTAAAATATCACCAATAAGCTCGTGAATCACAGCATTTGATGAGGAATATTTATCTAAAATTGTTAATGCATCCTCATAATTTTCTTGTGCATACATAATTCTTGCAGCATTAATACTTGCTATCTTATTAAATAATTTGTTACCGCTTATCCCTTCGGTGCTTTCTTTAAGTATAAGAAAATAATTTAACGCCAATTCTAAATCACCATTATTTGCCTTAACAGATGCATGGTTAAGTAATGCTATATTTGCATATCCTGTTTTTTTATAGGAACTAATTAAATCTACAAATAATTCTTCTGAAATTAGTTTACCTTCATCAGTCTCTGTCTCTTGAGCAATCCATTTATTATATATTTCGGCGGCTTCTAGATTATTCATCTTTGAAATTTGATTATTAATTAAATAAGCAGAAATTATTAATATCACCACAGCCGCAATACCAAGAATTACTTTTCTATAATTCATATAAAAATTACGTATTGACGTTATTGCTGCATTATTTTCAAAAACTTCGTTCATAATCATTTCCTTGATCTATAAAGTTTTATAAAAACTATATAAATCTTCAATTGAGACAGTTTGTTGCTCCTTAAGTTCATCATTTAAGGGCTTTATAACTGCAGTTTTATTATTAAACTCTTCTTCACCAATAATAATTACGTAGTCGGAATTATTTTTATTAGCTTTTCTCATCTTCGATTTAAGACTTCCTTCTGATAAATGAATATCAAGAACAACTTCTTTATTAATTGATCTAAGATGGTGCGCTATTTTATATGCTTTTGGTTCTAAATTACTAGCTGCGATAACAAAAGAAACTAATTTTCTGTTTGGCTTTTGCAGGTTTGCAATATTTGCCAACCTTTCAAGTCCAATGGCCATGCCAATGGCAGGCAAGTCCTTTCCTCCAAGTTGAGAGCAAAGTTGGTCATATCTACCGCCACCTAAAAATGAATCTTGTGCGCCTAGCTCTGATGATATCGCTTCAAATACAAAACCAGAATAATAATCTAAACCTCTAACCAAATTATGGTCTATTTCAATTTTACATATATCTGAGAACTCATACTTAATTGAATCAAGCATTTCAATTGAAGCTCTATCAATAAATTCTTTTATAGAAGGTGCATTTTTTAGAATCGCCTGAGTTTCAGAGTTTTTTGAATCGAGGACTCTTAATGGATTTTTGCTAAGTCTTTCTATATCTTTTGCATCGAGATCTTTTTTAAATGGTTCCAAGAAGTTAACAAGAGCTTTACAAAAAGATTCTTTATTCTCTCTAGTCCCCAAGTGGTTAATTTTGATGCAACAATTTTTAAGTTTAAGCTGATCAATAACATTACATACTACTGAAATCATTTCATATTCTGGCAAACCCTCTGGTATACCAAGTATTTCAATACCAGCTTGATTGAATTGTCTATATCTGCCCTTTTGTGGCCTCTCATACCTCCACATAGGTCCTACATACCATAACTTATGATTTGCTTGATCTAGTTTCTTCTCAATTATTGATCTAATTACGCTTGCAGTTCCCTCAGGCCTCATTGCAATAGTTTTATCATTCCTATCATTAAAAGAATAAATTTCTTTATTAACAATATCTGAAGAGTCGCCAACACTCCTTTTGAATAAGTTTGCATCTTCCAGAACAGGAGTACGTATTTCTTGGAATTTATAATTTATGAATATATTCTTAATTGTTTTTTCTACTTCAAACAGTTTTGATGATGCATTGGCCATATCGCCATCATCATACTGATCTTGCATGCCTGTTAGTGATTGAATTTTATCCAATTTATCCCCTTGCAATAATATCTTTTGAGTTTCTTAGTAACAGTTTTTCTCTAACTTTTTCTTCTATCTCTTTGACTAAGTTCTCACTGCTAATTTTTTTATCTGGCATACCATCAACATAAAGTAAATTTTTTGGACTTGCTCCAGTTAAACCAATTTCTGCTGCCTTGCTTTCTCCTGGACCATTTACGTAGCAACCTATAATTGCAACCTCAATATCATCAGATATGTCCTCTAATCTCTCTTCTAACTCATTAACAACCTCAATTACATTAAAGTTTTGTCTAGAACAGCTTGGACATGCAATAATTTTTACTCCCCTGCTTCTAATGTTAAGACTTTTTAAAATATCCCAACCAACTTTAATCTCATCAACCGGATTAGATGCTAGTGATATTCTAATAGTATCTCCTATGCCCTCAGATAAAAGCATTC
>Ga0181597_10002518_pt1 | contig 19851 bp, 16 predicted proteins | sample 041ome_5_FD_148647 | JGI IMG/M metagenome (GOLD analysis project Ga0181597, IMG submission 148647) | Coastal salt marsh microbial communities from the Groves Creek Marsh, Skidaway Island, Georgia - 041403US metaG (spades assembly) | ecosystem: Environmental > Aquatic > Marine > Intertidal zone...
TGGGACAAAAAATAGCTTTTGGTTTAGGGATGTTGGCAAATCAACTATTTCCTGCATTGCTATCAATATTTATAGTGGTTTTAATCCAAGATCTTGGTTTTAGTCCACTTTTATATGGAATTATTGCTTTTATACCAAGATTTATTGATGCAATTACTGACCCTTTGATGGGCTTTATTTCAGATAATACAAAATCCAAATGGGGTAAAAGAAGGCAGTATGTTTTCTTTGGAGGCATATTGACTGGAATAGCCTTCATTTTATCTTGGCAACTGTATGCAGAGAATGGGCAATCTTTTAATTTCTGGTACTTCTTGCTCTTTAACCTTCTTTTTTATCTTGGCATAACAATCTTTGGAATTCCATTTGTTGCAATGGGTTATGAGATGAGTGATGACTTTCATGAAAGAACAAAAATCATGGCAGTCTCACAATTCATAGGTCAGTTTGCCTGGGTTTTAGCTCCATGGATATGGATAATTATTTATGATCCTACTATTTTTGTTGACCCTGCATCAGGAACAAGAATTCTATCTATAGTTTTTGGAATTATATGTACTTTGCTTGCAATAGTTCCTGCTATTTTTATAAAGAGTAAGTCCACGCTTAATGATGATCATTTAGTACCAATTACAAGAAAGAATATTGGAAATAGCTTAATTAATATTATTCATATATTTAAAGATGCATGGAAAAACATACCATTTAGAAAGTTATGCATAGCAACTTTCTTGGTCTTTAATTCTTTTCAAACAATTGCAGCGTTTTCATTTTTTATTATTGTTCATTATCTATTTTTAGGAGATGCATCTGCAGCTAGCCCATGGCCTACATTGCACGGAAGTGTAGGAGCAATTGTCACAACATTTGTTGTTATACCTATAGTATCTAAAATGGCACAAAAGTATGGAAAAAAGGAAACTTTTATTATTTCTCAAAGTATCTCTGTGATTGGATACGTCTTATTCTGGTTTCTTTTCATTCCTGGAAAACCATATATGTTTCTTTTTGCATTACCATTCTTTTCATTTGGAATAGGTGGTCTCTTCACTTTAATGATGAGCATGACTGCAGATACTTGTGATTATGAGGAACTTGAAAATGGTTTGCCAAGAAAAGAAGGATCCTTTGGAGCAATTTATTGGTGGATGGTCAAGCTTGGAACAGCGCTTGCTGGCCTGTTATCAGGATTAATTATGTATTACGTTGGATTTTCAGCTGATGCTTCCTCACAACCTGAGGGAGCACTAACGGGCTTGAGAATAGCATATTCCACTATTCCAATTATTGGCACATTAATTGCTATCTACGTAATGAGTGATTATGAAATTAATGAAGATAGGGCTGCAGAAATTAGGTCACAATTACAAGAAAGAAAAGTAGAAATGAACTAAAAATGTCGTTAAGAGATGAAAAAATCAAATCTTTATTAGGAACTAATCTTGATGATTTATCTGAAGAAGAATTAAAAAAACTTTGTAATACAATTCTTACAAGTAAAATTCATGGTATTTGTTTTAGTCTTTATGAAGGCACCCAACAACCTGGAGACATAGTTTCAGATGATCAAATCATTAGACGCCTCCAAATATTAAAACCATATACATCATCTATAAGAACATTCTCTTCATTAGATGAGCATGCGCGAATAGTTCAAATTGCAAAAGATATGGGTTTTCAAACACTTGTTGGTGCATGGCTTAGTGATGACATGCAAAGCAATGACAAAGAGATAGAAGGGTTAATTAAGTTAGCAAACAATAATCTAGTTGATATTGCTGCTGTTGGTAACGAAGTAATATACAGAAAAGAGCTAGAAGAAAACCAACTTATTTCATACATTAATTATGTTAAAGAAAATATTGGAAATATTCCTGTTGGTTATGTTGATGCATATTATGAGTTTAGAGATAGACCTAATATAACTGATGCATGTGATGTGATTCTTGCAAACTGTTATCCATTTTGGGAAGGTTGTGCAGCAGAATATTCATTGCTTTATATGAAAGATATGTATAACGAAGCTATTAAGGCATCAAATGGCAAAAAAGTTATTATTACTGAAACCGGATGGCCAAGTAAGGGCAGTGATTTATGGGGAGCACACCCATCTTATACTAATTACTTAAAATACTTTATTAATGCGCAGCTTTGGTCAAAAGATCAAGGTATTGATATGTTCTATTTTTCATCTTTTGATGAATCATGGAAGGTAGAAGCAGAGGGCGATGTAGGAGCCTATTGGGGGCTTTGGGATAAAGATGAGGTAATTAAGTTTTAAAATATAAAAACTTATTTTCGAAGTACTTATTTAATATTTTTTGTGTATAATTGCATTCCATTATGGCAGATAAAAAACAAACTAAAGTATATTTAATACCTGAAGGTGAGACTCGTGATAGTCACACTTATCACTATACAGCTATTAAAACTAGAAAATTTACTCTTGAAAATAAAAAAATGAGAATGAAGAAATTCAATCCAGCAAAAAGAGTGCATGAGTGGTTTGTTGAGGCTAAATTACCTCCTCACAACTAAAATTAGTCTTCTAATCTCAGTTTAGTAGAAGAAATATCATCCCTAAAACTTGCTTCATCAAAACCAGTACATCTGTGCTTTATGCTTTCTGGAATAACTATATCTCTTAAGGATATAAATTTATCTTGCACCATTCGACCAAACACTAAAAAATGAATGTTGTGATCGTTGAACCTTTCAACGTGATTTAACATATCTTTTTTATTTAGATAAAACTTCTCATCAAATACTCTCATAAAAGTATCAGCACCAATGATAAATACACTATTGGGAAACATTTCTGCCTTTTCACTAAACCTTCCAGCTGATGTCATTACCCAACTATCATTATCATCAAACTGATCAAGAGTTCTTTTGATCTCATAAAAAGTGAGAGGGGGTTTGTCAGCATTTCTAGCACATATCTCAAAAGTAGCTCTCATACCTGTTCTTTTTTCAGCCATCTCTCTCATCTTTAAATGGCCATCATGAAGCGGATTGAATGAGCCAGGAAATATTAATTCAGGTATAGCTTTATCACTTGATACATAATTAATTTCATTATTTAACAGTTTCCTCCAAGATTTTTCAGCCGTTATGGTCTCAATTTCTACCTTTTCTTGATGTTGAGGAAATTCTTTCTTAATAGAACAAGTTTCTGCAATCAAACTTAAAACATATTCTGTAATTAACTCTTCCTCTTCCTCTCTAGTTCTTGTATTTTTTTCTAGTACGCATGAAATCGTCTTAGTATAAGAATCAGTTTGCATAACTACAAAAAACTTATGATCGCCAATTTTTTTATATGTAGTTGCCAAGCTCGCTGTTACCGCAATACCAATTAAGTACTTGGTTTTTGTTTCAGGCTCAATCTGTATTGATTTTTTATATGCATTAGCAGACATACTTAAACAAGTATTAAGAGAACAGTAATGATCTGGCTTTTTATTCAAAAATAAATCCATTGATTTCTTTGAGTAAGGTACGTAGGTTTCTAATATGGTATTACTTGCACCAGGTACCCTAAGAAGGGATGAAATGGCATTAGTTCCACCACCGCTAGATACATAAGTAATTTTATATTTAGACTCATGTATTTTTTTTATAAGATCTGTTCTATCTTGCATATGGATTAATTAAATTTACGTGCATTTTAACCTATTAAATAATTTCATTGCTAAAATGGATTTATGAAATATTTCTTAAAACTCCTTTTGCTTTTAGTTTTACCAATGTATACAAATGCAGCTGAAATACATCAAACAACTTTTGCATATTGGAATAAGCCTGATGTTGAGATTTACTATATTACTCCTGATGTCATTAATGAAAATACTAAAGTAATATTTGTAATCCATGGAAACAGCAGAAATGCTGAAGAGTATCTTTCAGCTTGGATACCTCACATCAAAAATAAGAACGTCATAGTTGCCGCGCCTCAATTTAATAAAGCTGATTTTAGATACTTTTTTTTATTAGAAATGGCTGAGTCTTCAGGCAATGTAAATAAAGATGAGAGCAAATATATAAATAATTCAATTTCATTATTTTTTAATTATATAAAAAGTAAATTTTCCTTAAATATTAATACCTACAACATGTTTGGTCATTCTGCTGGTGCTCAGTTCACTCATAGGTATATGCTTTTAAGTAAAGATAAAAGGATATCAAATGCCGTGGTTGCTAATGCTGGATGGTATACATTTATAAACAATGCTGAGTTTCCTTATGGTATTAAAAGCTCACCAATAATTATTTCTGATGAAGATTTAAGATGGTTTATGTCTAATAAAGTAAATTTACTTATCGGCAGTGAAGATATTGGTTCCAAAAGTGTAAATTCTTCTAAAGGAGCAAAACTTCAAGGCATAACAAGAGTTGATAGGGCGAATAATTATTTTAATTCACTTATTACTAGCGCTGAAGATAAGAATTATGCTTTTAGATGGAATTATAAAGTTCTTGATAATGTTGATCATGATTTCAAGAAAGTTACGCCTTATGCAGCAAACATTCTTCTAAGAGATATAGATGATCTAAACTAAACAGTATTATTTGATATAAATTCTTGGGCTTTTTCAGTTATAAGTTTTTTTCTTTCAGGATTAATCTTATTTAATGCATTTACCATAAGGGATAATCGGGGGTTTGTTTTAAAGAAATTAATATTCTTTTCAATAAAATTCCAATACAACCCATCAACAACATCACACCAATCACCTTTTTTATAATTAGACATTCTTAGCATGTAACTTGAACCACAAATATAAGGTTTTGTTGAAAATATACCACCATCAGCAAAAGTGCCCATCCCATAGACATTTGGTACCATAACCCAGTCAGCAGTATCCACATACATTTCCATAAACCATTTATGAATATTGTTAGGATCAATACCAGATAAATTCATCAAATTAGAAATTATCATTAACCTATTAATGTGATGCGTATAGCCTAACTCGATTGATTCTTTTATTGCTCCGTCAAGAGGTGGAATGCCAGTTTCACCTTTATACCAAGATTCAGTAAGATCTTTTTTGTGATTCCAAAAATTCTGTTGTTTGTACTGGGGCATATTGTCCCAGTAAATACCCATAATAAATTCTCTCCAGCCTAAAACTTGACGAATAAAACCTTCAACCGAATTCAGAGGAATCAATTCATTTGATTCTTGATATTTTTTTTCAACAATCTGAATACAATTTAAAGGATCTAAAAGCCCAGCATTAAAATAGGGTGAAAGAAGTGAATGAAACATAAATGCATTTTCTTTGTTTATAGCGTCTTGAAATGCCCCATAATTGGCTAAAAATTTATCTAAAAAATCATTAAACACCTTAAAGGCTTCTTGATGCGTGACAGCCCAATTAAAGCTCTCTAAATCTCCATAAGAATTAATAAATATTTCTTGAACTTCAATCATTACTTCTAGTGTAATTTGATCAGTTGTTATTTTTGATCTTTCAGGAATAGATGACTTTAATTTTGAAATGCCTTGACGATTTTCTTTATCATAATTCCAGCTACCACCAACCGGTTTTGCATCATCCATAAGAACATTATTCCTTTTTCGCAACCATCTATAATAGAACTCTTGAGTTGTTGATTTTTTATCTTTAGCCCAATACTGGTAGTCTGAAGGTGAAGTGATGAAATTTTTGTCATCGTATATATTTAGCTCTACATTCGATGATTGGCAAAAATACATTAAATCTTTTAGGGTTTTAAAATCACTAGGTCTTGAAACATTCACAGTCGAAAAGGGTACCTCTTTGTATAGTTCTGATAGATATTCAATTAACTTAGTTGGTTTCTTAGATATCTTTTCATGCTTTACATTTTTATGATCAATCGTATTAATTAAATGTCTTAATGCACTTATTTGAAAGACAAGCTTATGCTTGTGATGAGATATTTCATAAAAGGAATCATGAGGTTCATAGAATAATAAAAGATCTTCATTAGATGCAGTTTGTAAAGCCTCATTTCTAAGAGATAGCTGATCTGGAAATATAATATTTAGAGAACTCATAGACGTATCTTTACAGATTAATTATAAAAAATACACAATTTAGTATTCAAATATCATTTCTTTAGTGCTTTACATATATGTGACAATTATGTAACATAATTGTAACTAATGTCACACAAATGTAACATTAAGGAGAGTTGTAATGAAATATATTAAAAATGGAATCTTTGCATCATTATTCATGATATGCACAACCGCTTTAGCTAACGAAGCTATATTTGAAAGTGCAAAAGATCATTTAGATTTAGATTCTAGATATATTCAAATTGAATATAATACAAATATAGTAGAGGACTTTTGTCCAAAACAATCAGTTGGTTGTTATACATCAGCAGATAGAGGCAGAATAATTGTCAGAGATGATTTATCAAAAACACATCATGACGTTGTAATTTTTGGTCTTTATACTGATTATATCCAACATTCAAATACTGGTTTAATTGATAGCTCATTGACTTGTGATCTTAAAGTAAACTATCTTAAAGCTGAGTCGCAAAATAATTTAGCAAATCTTTATTCTGGTCAATGCGATGCTATTTATCGCAATAAAGTTCTTGTTATGAACTAAAAAACCAGTATTTTAAAAAAGGGCTATTTTTAGCCCTTTTTTATATCTATTGTTTTATATCGAACCCTTTCTCCCTTAATATTTTTAATTTCTAGATCAACAATTTTTTTACCAGTGTTGATTGTGATAAGACCATAATTCTCACCCGAAAACATCTCACCTAACATATATTTATCTACCTCTTTAGGTCTTCCAAAAATTGATGAAATAGTCTTGTTTAAGGATGATGATGTAATTTCATAAATATTTTCATCATTATATATGGCACCTTGATGACGATCTCCAGAAATCACTACGATAGGGCGCGAATAGGATTTTAATAGCTTTTTAAGTTTCAAATGATCTGATGGAAAGTTTGACCACTTTTCAAACCTATGTTCTGTTGGTAATAATTGTATCGAGGTTGCAATTATGGTTAAGTCTGATTCAACTTTCATGACTTCAAGGAGCCATGACCACTGATCATAGCCTAATATTGTTGCATTTAATTCTTCGTTTTTTAGATAAACTGGCTTAACACCTTTTGTTTTTTTTAGATCAGATCTAAAGTAACGAGTATCAAGAAGAATTAAATTAATTTTGAAATTATCAATGTTTATTATTTTATTTGTATAGATGCCCTCTCTTTTTTGTCTAATGTCATCGATTGGAATTTTCCAGAAGTCTAAATATAATTTTTGTGCTTCTCGCTTTAACGGGTAAGATGCGCCACCATCATTTTCTCCAAAATCGTGGTCATCCCAAATTACATTAATATCTTTTTTAAAGAGCCAATCAGGCAACATTTTTTTTTGTTGAGCATAGGCTGTTTTCATAAAATCAAGACCCCCTGAAGGCACGTCACCGTAGACATTATCACCAAGAAATATAAAAGAATTTATTTTTTCTTTCTTTATAGTATTCCAAATTGGTTGAGGATCTTCTTGATCAAGACAAGAGCCAAATGCAATCTTATAGGTCTTGGCTATGGTAAAATTACAGAATAACAGTGGAACTAAAAGGGCTGCAAGGCTTAATTTTTTTTTCATAATTTAAGTATAACAATATATAAATGCACAAACTCTTAAATATTTTTCTAGTGATTGTATTGCTGTCTGCTTGCAGTAAGAATGAATCTAATAATGAGATCAAATTGAGCTCATTAGTTAAAGCTGATTTTTCTTATACTCAAGATTTATTTGACTGCACATTAAATAAAAATGAGTCTTTAATTGGCCTTGAATCTTTTTTTTCAAAAAATATTGAAAAATATAAGAATATAGCAGATTTAGAGAATCTTAATATTTCAATATTTTTTCCTGAGAATAATACAAATATAACTACTTTTATTATTTCAATAATTTCTAATAATAATCCACTGGGATTAAAGAAATTTATTGACGCCGTTAAAAGCGATGATATAACTGAAGTTGCATCATGTTCTTTTGCAATATTTCAACACAAAGGTATTAATCTCAAAGAAGAACCCATTAATAATAAATCTTTTATCAATGCTGAAATTTTGAGATGCAAATATAACGACACCTATAATTTTGGAACATTTCAAATATCAATAAATAGATTTATTAATAACCTAAGAACAATAGAATTACCATATTCAATTAGCTACCTTGAAGATAATTCAAAAAATGATAGTTTTATATGGATAAATTATTTTTATACTGAAGACTATGAAGATATATTATTAAAAAATTGGGCAAACAAAGAAGACTCCGCAGAAATACAAAATGAATTTTCTACAAATGCTACATGCATTGATTCTAAAAAATATAAATCTTACAAACTCATTTAAAACAAAAATATCGCATAGTTTATTCTTAAAAATATAGAGATATTAAAGTTTTTTTTTATTATAATGTGCGCAAGCGGGTATCGTATAATGGCTATTATAAGAGGTTTCCAACCTTTTGATGAGAGTTCGATCCTCTCTACCCGCTCCATTTAAAGCAGGTAGAGATTCTTATTTATTATCTTATAGCTCTTCCTGAAAAAGAATACCTTTCACAAGTACTAAAGGTATCTCCTTCAGTTGGTAAACTAGTGTTAGCATAATTTGCATAACCTCTATTTTTTTCATCAATATCAGTCCATAGACTCAACCAAACATAATCTGCTAGTGGATTTTCTTCAGTACCTTCAAAATATGGTTCAAGCATTACATACCAATAACCATCAGGCCCATCATTTAATTCAGTCTCATCAAGAAAGGTATTAAAATTTGATTCAAATTGCTGAAGATCACTCACACCATAACCTTCATTAAAGTTACAAAAATTAAATTCATTTTCAAAATAGCTAGATTGATTTGGAACAGATGCAGTTCTTTTAACAGTTGGCTTGAAGGCATATACATTATCAAAATCCACTTTCATAATTCCATTAATTAGATTTTGCCAATCTTCATCAAGATTATTCATCCAGTCATCCCATGCTGCGTCTCTTGCTTCCATGGAAGGCCATAGCATGACCCAGATAAAGTCTGCAGCAGACTCTCCTCTAGGAAAAAGTATGTTTGCTCCATTCATCTCATAATCTCTTGAATCAATCATGCTATTCCATTCATCAATGAGCATATTTAAGTTTTCTTCACTAAAATTTATATCTTTATAATGCCAAACATACTCAACCACTTGATTGGGTGGTGAACCTTCTCTAGATACTGATAACTCTTCATTACTTGAAGAACTGCAAGCACCTACAAGAATCAAGGTTATTAAAGATAATGTTAGTTTTTTCATATTCCTCTCCTTTTATAAAACAATCTTTAAAGTACCATCATTTAAGATATAGAAATTAAAAAAAATATATTTTTTTTGAACATAAAAAAAGCAGACATGAAGCCTGCTTTTAACGACCTAGGGGATTTTTGAATTTAAAGAGGATATTCAAAGGTCTTATCTATAAGACCAATCCAAATAAAGAAAGTTCAAAAAATTTTATTAATAAATAAATTAATAATCCAATTATGAATCCTGATCCTAATGGTAGTTCCTCTTTTAAATCATATTTACCAATTAACCCCAGAAATAATGTTGATAATGAGCCTATAAAAATAACTGGTCCTAAACTAATTGGTCCAACCAAAGAACCTATACCACCTAGAAGTAAAAAATCGCCTCCGCCAATTCCATCTTGTTTTTTTAAAAATTTAAAACAAAAGTTTATAAGCCATAAAACAGAATAACCAACAATAAAGCCATATAAAGAAAGTTCAAATTGTGATGTTCTTAAGATATTAAAAGTATCTATATTAAATATATTTCCATAATATGCTGTGGATAGACCTATTATTGAAATCGATAAATTTAAGTAAAAAGGTATATAAAATTTTTCTATGTCACATATAAAAAGAATATAAAAAATAGAAAATAAGATATAAATTAAAATTGAAAATAAATTTATATTAAAAAGAAAGTATATTGATAGACCCGCAACTAGATGAACGACTTCATGAAGAGGGTATTTATAGGAAATAGCTACTTTACAGTTAATGCATTTACCTTGTTGAATTAAAAAACCAAACAGTGGGATTAAATTTATTAAAGAAATACTTTTCTTACATTCAGGACAATGAGATCTTGGAGTAAATAAATTAAGCTTAGCATCAGTAAATTCCATTAAGATTAATCTATATATAACAACAGAACTAAAGCTTCCGATAGAGAGAAATAACAAGATTAGAAAAAATAAAAAAATTAATTCCATCAATAAAAAAATTTATTTTCTAGTAATTCGAAAACAAACAAGTAATAAAATTAAAGCTGGAATAGCATACATGCCAATTATGGCAAGCTTATCAATCATATATTTCTCCTGAAGCAAAGGCATCTGGTCTTCTAAAATCTCCATATCCATAATATTTACCATCTTTAAACATAATTGTTTGAAGACATGTGGCTGGATCAATTACTTTAACTTTATAGTTAAGGTTTAAAAGTTGTTGCTTAATATTATCGTTTAATGAAAATTCAATTTGAAGGATATCTGGCTGCCATTGATGATGAATCCTCTTAGATCTATTTGCTTCTTCAAGATTCATTTCAAAATCTATAATATTTAAAATTGATTGAAGTACTGCAGAAATTATTCTAGATCCTCCAGGGCTTCCAGTAGTGAAGAATAATTCATCATCTCTCATTACAATTGTTGGTGTCATGGAGCTTAAAGGTCTTTTTCCTGGCTGGATTTCATTGGCCTTAGCTCCAAGAAGACCAAATTGGTTAGGTATACCTGGTGCTGCTGAAAAATCATCCATTTCATTATTCATTAATATCCCAGTTCCATCTATAGTAACTCCCGAGCCAAAAGTTGAATTTAAAGTATAGGTCGACGATACAACATTTCCATTCTTATCAGCCACTGAAAAATGAGTTGTTTCAATACTCTCATTATCCTCAAATGAGCCTGGTAATATTTTTGATGAAGGTGTTGATTTACCAATTTTAATTTTATTTTTAATACTTTTGGCATATTTTTTATTAGTTATTTCTAATATTGGAACATCAAAAAAATCTGGATCACCTAAATGCTTTGATCTATCAGCATATGCATATTTCATAACTTCAGCTAATAAGTTTATGTAGTCAGTAGTATTATGTCCTATTTGTTTAAGGTCATAATTCTCTAAAATATTAAGCATTTGAATTATGTGAACTCCTCCTGATGAGGGCGGACCCATAGTAATAATTTTATTGTTACGATAATCTGATATAAGAGGCTTTCGCCATTTTGGAGTATAGTTTTTTAGGTCATTTTCAGTAATCAAGCCACCATTTTTTTTCATTTCATCTGCAATTTTTTGTGCCACTTCACCTTTATAAAATCCATCCTTACCTTGTACCGCAATAAGCTTCAAAGTATTAGCTAAATCCTTTTGTACAAGCTTGCTGCCTATAAAATTAGGATTATGTTTCATAAATATTCTATTAGTTGGCTCAAAATATGATAATTTTTCTTTATATTTTGATAGCATATCTCCCATATATGGTGTAACTTCAAAGCCATTTTCAGCATAGTAAATCGCATCTTCAAGCAACAATTCCCAGTCTAAGGACCCAAATTTTTGATGAACTTCCCAAAAACCGGCTACTGTTCCAGGAACCCCGCTTGCTAAATATCCAAACGTAGATAATTTACTAGTATTAAAGGAACCATCTTCATTTAAATACATGTTAGTAAATGATTTTGCTGGTGCCATTTCTCTGTAATCTATGGAGTAGTTTTTATCAGTTATTGAATCATGCATGACCATAAATCCTCCGCCACCAATGTTTCCAGCTCTTGGTAGTACAACAGCTAATGTGAAACCAACTGCGATAGCAGCATCATATGCATTGCCGCCTTGGTTTAGTATTTTTTCGCCAACTTTGGTTGCAAGGAAATGTTGCGTTGTAACCATTCCGTTTTTACTTTCTGCAATTTGTTTTTGAGCAGGAGTATATTTCGATGGATTGACCGTACCAATAGGTTGAAAATCTTTGGCATTTACATCTATGGTTAATGCAAACGTAAAAAAGCAGAAAACAAGTATCGGTTTTATATGTTTATAACTTATTTTTAATTTAAGATAATTTGTCATCTTTGTTTTATAAATATACTAATAAGAAGGTTTCGTTATAATAACTTCTTTCTAATTAATATATATAAAAATTATTATGAAAGATTTATATCAAGAAATTTTAGATCAACATATAGCTCCAGGCCAAATGTTTGAAACTAAAGACGTTGTTAACGAAAATGGAGTTACTTTTAAAGAGTACATCAATCTACCAGATAGTCTAAGAGGTTATCTAGATTTTGCATTAGCCCATGCAGAAAAAGAATGTTTAATTTATGAGGATGAGAGATATACCTATAAAGAGGTTTTTGAAAAGAGTGCTCAAACTGGCAACGCATTAATCAAAGCTGGTATTAAAAAGGGCGATAGAGTAGCTATATGCATGCAAAATAATCCGGAGTTTGTATACTCTTATTTTGGAATTGTTGGCATTGGAGCTGTATGTGTTCCTTTAAATTCATGGTGGGTTCCATCAGAAGTAATATATGGCTTAGAACATTCTGATGCCAAGCTATTAATAGCTGATTCCAAAAGGTTGCAAGGTTTAGAATCTTTACCGAATGTAAAAAAAATAGTTACTAGCTACACACCAGATTCTTCATTTACTTCTTTTAATGAATTTATATCTGAACATGACAAAACTTTTCCAGAAGTTGAGATTGGTAGAAATGATTATGCAACAATTTATTACACCTCAGGATCAACTGGAAAGCCTAAGGGTGTTTTGTCATCACAAAAAGCTGTTTTAGCAACTATGTTTAGTTGGGCATGCTTCTCGTCCGTAATGAATCAGGTTGAAGCTCAAAGTAACCCTGATGCAGCAGCTATAGTCAGTCCAGAATCTGTGATTTTACATTGCGTTCCTTTATTCCATGTTACTGGGAGTCATGCAGGATTATTAATGTCTGTTCTAGTTGGGAGAAAAATTGTCATGATGAAAAAATGGGATTCCGGACTAGCTCTAAAGTTAATTGAACAAGAAAAAGTAACAGATATTACCGGCGTTCCTACACAGACTTGGGAATTGCTTAATCATCCTGAAAGATTAAATTATGATTTATCATCTTTAAAAACTTTAGGTGCAGGCGGAGCTCCAAGACCTGCTGAGCATGTAAAACAGTTAGATGCTGAGTTTGAAGCAAGGCCAGCTATTGGTTATGGCTTATCTGAAACTAATGCATTGGGTGCCTTGGGTGGTGGTGATGAATATGTAAATCATCCAAATTCAACTGGAAGAGTTGTTCCGCCTCTTACAGAAATCAAAATAATTGATGAAGATTGGAATGAATTGCCCGAAGGAGAGGTTGGTGAAGTTGCCATTAAGTCACTTGGTAACATGATCGGTTATTGGAAAGATCCTGAAGCAACAAAGCAATGTATGAGTGATGATGGTTGGTTTAGATCAGGTGATCTTGGAAAATTTGATGGCCCTTTCCTCTATATATTAGATAGAGTTAAAGATATCGTTATTCGTGGCGGTGAAAATATCGCATGCCCAGAAGTTGAAGGAGCAATATATGAACATGATGATATTCTTGAAGCTTGCGTATTCGGAGTACCTGATGAAAGGCTAGGAGAGATTCTTTGCGCAGCTATTTATTTAAGAGAAAATTCAAAACTATCAATTGATGAACTCCAGTCGTTCTTATCAACAAAACTAGCCGCTTTTAAAATACCAGTTAATATTAAATTTTATGAAAATAGCCTGCCTAGAGTTGGATCGGGTAAATTTGATAAACCAAACCTTAGAGAGCAGTTTTTAGAGAATATTTAATTTAATACAAAATACTTTATCTTTTAAGAAAAAAGAGTATAAATAGAAGACAATTTAGGTTTATTTATGTCGCAAAAAATATTACTTATAGAAGACGAGCCTGATATTAGAAAAACTCTTGAATACAATTTATCAAGAGAGGGCTTTGATGTTGCTTGTGCATCCTCACTTTCTGAGGGTAAAAATTATATAAACGCTGATCAATTTTCTTTAATTTTGCTTGATCTGATGTTACCTGACGGCTCGGGGTTAGATTTATGCCGAGAGTTGAAATCAGATTCAGAAAAAAAGACAACTCCAATAATCATACTTACTGCTAAAGATGATGAAGTTGATAAAGTTGTTGGTTTTGAATTGGGTGCTGATGACTATGTTACTAAGCCATTTAGTGTTAGAGAATTAATATTACGAGTAAAAGCGGTTTTAAAAAGAGGTAATCAAAAATCAGCAAATCTTGAAGTACAAAGACAATTTGGTGATTTAGTAATTGATGTAGATTCTCATGAGGTATTTGTTGATAGTGAATCTATTACATTAACAGCCTTAGAATTTAAACTTTTGCGCCAATTAGTTGATCGAAGGGGAAGGGTTCAATCAAGAGATCAATTATTATCTGATGTTTGGGGTTATAGCGCTGATGTAACAACCAGAACAGTTGATACTCATATTAAAAGACTAAGAGAAAAACTTGGAGTCATGGGTAAATATGTTCAAACTATCAGAGGTGTGGGTTACAAATTTTCAAGAACACCTGAGTAATTTATGGGTATAAGAACCCGCATCTTTTTATTAATATTCTTATCGCTATCAATAAGCATTACTATTTCATATATTATTGCTGAGAGAGATTTAACAAATACATTTGAAGAACAAATCTTAGATCAATTGGAGAAACAAGCATCACTGCTAGTTGAATATATTGATGAAGTAGACTCGCTTCAAGAAAATAATAATGCTGATTCCATTGCTGATAGACTTGGAAATGCATCAAACTCAAGAGTTACATTAATTTTAAATAATGGAAGGGTAATAGGTGATTCATATATTGATGAAAATCAAATCGACTTATTGGAAAATCATAGCGATAGAGAAGAATTTATTGAGGCACTGCAAACCGGTTTTGGTTGGTCCTCAAGATATAGCAGCTCTGTAAACCAACAACAGCTATATGTTGCAATTAGAGATAATAACGAGATATCACCAAATGTCATAAGAATTGCTGTTCCCTATACATATCTTGATCAGGCAATAGAAAGTCTCGATTTATCAATTCTACTCGTTGCTATGGTAGCTTTATTGGTTGCAACTATAGCTAGTGGAGTTGCAGCAAATTATACCTATTCGAGTATAGCTGAATTAGCAAACGCAGCATCCAATCTTGCAAGTGGCTCATTGAAGAAAAGTTCAATCAAAGCCTTACCCACTGAGAGGGTTGATGAGTTTGGTAACGTTGCAAGAAGTATTTCACAAATTTCAGAAGATCTAAAATCTCAAATTAATCTCTTAGCTAAACAAAGAGATCAGTTTGGTTTGGTTCTTGATGATCTTGGTGAAGGTATTATGGTTGCAGATAAAGCAGGTGAAGTTACATACTGTAATGAGCAATTTTTAGAAATTCTTTCAAAAGAAGATCTTGTTGGCAATCAAATAAAAGACATAGGTATTAAATCAATCCAAAGCTTGTACAAAAAAACTAAAAGAACAAAATCTGCAGATATTGAATTTGAAATTGAGAACAGTGATAGAACAACTAAATGGGTTCTAGCTTCGATGAATCAATCAAAAACAACTAAAGAGTTTATTTTAGTGATACATGATATAACCCAGTTAAGACAATTAAGTTCAATGAGGCGAGATTTCATATCAAACGTTTCCCATGAGCTTAGAACTCCAGTGAGTGTTATAAGAGCCAATTCAGAAACTTTGCTTCAAGGAGCGTTAGACGATAAAAAACAAGCAAAAGTTTTTTCTAAAGCTATATTACATAACTCTGAAAGATTATCAGAAATGGTTTCAGACTTGCTAGATCTTTCAAGAATTGAGCACGGCGAGCTAAAATTAATTATTGAGGAAACTGATTTAAAAGAATCTATTGATCAAGTAATTGATTCTCTTAAACACCTTGGTAAGAAGAAAAATATTTCTATTAAATGTAATTGTCCAAAAAAACCTCAATTAGTTCTTGCTGATAAAAAAGCTTTAGAGCGTATTCTTACAAATTTAATAGATAATGCATTTAAATACAGTGAAGAAAATTCAGTAATTGAAATATCAACCAAAACTAAGAAAAAAGATGATTATGTTGTTGTAACAATAACGGATAGTGGAAAAGGCATTTCAGATGAGGATAAGCCTTTGATATTTGATAGATTCTTTAGAACCGCTGAAGCAAGAGCATCTGAAAAAAAAGGAAGCGGGTTGGGTTTAGCAATTGTAAAAAATCTTGCTAATAGTCTTAATGGTGACGTAGGTGTAAGGAATGCTCCACAAAAAGGTTCAGAGTTTTGGTTTTCACTGCCAGTTTCAAAGTAATTAGTTACGAAGACGTAACAAAATCTCCACTTACTGTAACAATAAATTAGCATTAATTAACATTCTCTCCTTAATAACTTTTCACTAATAGAATTAAATATCTTCATATTTTTCTTGGAGGAGAATAATTTATGTTCACTAAATCAATTAAAAATTCATTATTTTTAACATCTATATTTTTGCTTGCCGCATGTGGTGGTGGAGGAGATACATCTATAGCATCACCTGGAGAGTTGGGTCCTTTATCAGATCCATCTGGAGGTGGTGGTAGCACCGGTGGTTCAAACAGTAATGTACTTACAGGTTCATGCCCTGATTCTGAATTTATACAAGTAGGTTCACCTGTTGCGGGTAACAACGTATGTGCAATTCAAGGCCCAATAACTGGTGAATTAACATTAACAGATGATGTTATGTATAGAATGCTTGGCAAAGTTGATATTGGTATTGATATGGGAGGTGATGGCACCAAAGCTGGTGGAGCATCTGGAACATTAATTATTCCAGCTGGAGTTGTAATAATGGGTAGAACATCAAATGATTATTTAGTTGTTAATAGAGGATCAAAAATTATTGCTAACGGTACTCGTTCAGCTCCAATTAGATTTACTCATAATACTGCTATAGAAGGCACAGTTAGTGAAAATGAAAGAGGTTTATGGGGCGGTATTGTAATTCTTGGAAAAGCTCCAATTAACAAGTGTTCAAATGACGTAAGAGGAACAGCTGCTTGTGAGAGAGTTGTTGAAGGCTCTGATGCTTTAATGGGTGGAGCCACACCAGACGATGATTCTGGAAAATTAAATTTTGTCAGAGTTGAATATGCTGGATATGAAATTTTTCCAGGGAATGAACTTAATGGTATTACATTTGGAGCTGTAGGATCTGGAACTGAAGTTGATTATGTACAAGTTCATAATAATCAAGACGACTGCGTTGAGTTCTTTGGAGGGACAGTCAATGTAAAACATTTAATCTGTACAGGTGCAGGTGATGACAACTTAGATATTGACTGGGGTTACCAAGGTAAAATGCAATTTGTTGTTGTTAAGCAATCAAGTGGTGTAGGTGATCACATAGTAGAATCAGATAACACTAATTCAGATTCCTCAGTAGGCTATTTAACAGAACCTAGATCAAGACCAATGGTAGCAAACTTTACTTTTATTTCTCAGGGATTAGACGAACCATTAAAGTACAAAGAAGGTGTTTCTGGAATATACATTAACGGTGTTGTTGTAAATGTTAATTCTCAAAATTTAATTGAGGCAACTAATTTAGAAACTGTTCAAGATGGTGCCCTTACTCCTAAAATTCAGCATCACAGCATCTTTATGGATTCTGCTGGAGACACATCTCCATTTAAATACTCAGAACCAGATAGTGAAACAGCTGCTGTTACGGTTGAAGAATTAGAAGCATCTCTTACATCTAGAGCTACTGATCTTGTGTTAGATACAAATACTTTAGTATCTGGAATGTTTTTAGGTGATGCAGAGTCAGCTGTTGTTTCTGCTTTTAATGGTGATAAAGTTCAAGGTATGTGTGCAGTAGGTCCACATGCTGCTGGAACAACAACCGATCTATGTCCAACATATAGTTCAAAAGAAGGAAGATACATTGTTGATACATGGTTCTCGGCAACTGATTACATTGGAGCTTTTTCTCCAGGATCAGATCTTGAAAATAACTGGGCATCAGGCTGGACCATTGGTTTATTTGAAGCACCTGAATGTCCTGAAGGTACCCTGGAGTCAGAAGTTCTATTAGGTAAAAAAGTATGTAGTTTATCTGGAGAAGTTACATCAGATTTAACTCTTGTAGCTGGAAACTACTATAAATTAGATGGAAAAGTTGCAATTGGAAAAGATATGGGTGCAGATGGAACAAAATCCGACGGTGTTAGTGCTAAATTAACAATCGAACCAGGTGTGACAGTTTTTGGTGAATCAGGAAATGACTATTTAGTAGTTATGAGAGGATCAGATATTCATGCTGTTGGAACTTCTTCGGCTCCAATTATTATGACTGGTCGTCAAGATATTCTTGGAGAAGCAGATATAGTTAACACAAGAGGTTTATGGGGTGGATTGGTAATATTAGGTCAAGCGCCTATAAACAAATGTTCATTCTCAACTCAAGGCTCAGCTACATCAGCTGGTACAAGAGTTGATCCATGTGAAAAAGAAGTTGAAGGTTCAGCTGGCGATACTATGGGTGGCGAACTCCCAAATGACAGTAGTGGATCACTAAAATATGTCAGGGTTCAATATGCTGGATACGAAGTATTTCCAGGAAATGAGCTTAATGGAATTACATTTGGTGGAGTCGGTAATGGCACAGTTGTTGATTACATCCAAGTTCATAACAACCAAGATGATTGTGTTGAGTTCTTTGGTGGTACAGTTGATGTGAAACATTTAATTTGTACAGGTGCCGGAGATGATAATCTCGATATTGACTGGGGTTATCAAGGAAGAATGCAATATGTGCTTGTTCAACAATCAAATGGAGTAGGTGATCATGTTGTTGAATCAGATAACACTAATGCAGATGCAGCAGTTGCATATTTAACTGAGCCAAGGTCTAACCCTATTGTTGCAAACTTCACTTTCTTAAGTAGTGGTAAAGATGAAATCTTTAAATTAAAAGAAGGTGTGTCTGGTCAATACTATAATGGCGTGGCTGTTGTTAAAGATGATTCTACAAACTGTATAGAAACTACTTTTGCTGAAACTGCTCAAGACGGTGCAGTTACTCCTCATTTTTCAATGAACTCTGTTGCTATGCAGTGTAACGGTTTTATTAAAACTGATGGCCTTGCTACTGTAGCTCAAATAGAATCAATTGTTAGAGAGGGCACCAATAATCTTTACGGCGCCAACTCTGGTGGAGGTACATATGTTAATACACTAAGTGGTCCCGTAAATGGTTCAGCAGAAACTGCTGCTACTGTTACTGCGATTCCTATTACTTATAATGCAGATGGTTTCTTTGACACGACTGATTACATTGGTGCTGTTAAAGGAGCAACTGATACGTGGTATAAGAACTGGACAATCTCTGGAACTATAGACGTCCAATAAATAAGAGTGATAACAAATAAATTTTATTGGAGAAACAAATGAGAGCAACAATAGAACAACTAAACAAAACAATACATAGAGTAGCTATTAGTTTATTACTAATAGCTCCTTTTATGGTTGGTCAAGAAATTGAAGAGGTTGTAGTAAGTGGTTCATTCATTCCTGATGAAAAAAGAGATACATCTGAAATATCAGCAATCTTAGATTCATCTGAAATAGAAAGAACTGGAGATGACAACATCGCGGTTGCTTTAACAAGACTTACAGGTTTAAGTTTGGTTAGAG
>Ga0181597_10002519_pt1 | contig 19849 bp, 14 predicted proteins | sample 041ome_5_FD_148647 | JGI IMG/M metagenome (GOLD analysis project Ga0181597, IMG submission 148647) | Coastal salt marsh microbial communities from the Groves Creek Marsh, Skidaway Island, Georgia - 041403US metaG (spades assembly) | ecosystem: Environmental > Aquatic > Marine > Intertidal zone...
GAGTATTTACGTTCCAGCGCGGCATCGAGCATGGCGGGCAGGCTGGCGTTGGGGGTACTTAGCAGGTAAGCGATGGCCCAGCGGGTCAGGTTGTCCTGGGCGTTGACTGCGCGTAGTTCGCTGGCGCTCTGCCCCGCGTGACGCTGGTGCAGTTCGGCGATGATTTCCAGGTAAGTGGCCAGCACCCTGAGTTTGGCGGTAGAACCGAGCTCCAGCTTGCTGCCTTCGTTGATGTCGAATGGCTGATCGGTGCTGTCGGTCTGCACGCGCACCACACTGCCGTTGTAGGTGCGTTCGAGTAGGGTAAAGCTGTAGCGCACATCGGCGGTTTTTTCTGGCGAGAGTAGGCGCTCGCCGAACAGGCCGATTTCCCCGGCAAACAGCGGGTCAGCCAGTTGCTGCAGGTAGTGGCTGGCAGCTTGTTGCAGCGGGTTATTGAGGGTGCTGGTGACACTCAGGTCGAGGCGGTCCAGGTCATACAGCGGCGTGTTGAGCATGGCCGACAGGCGTGAACGTGCGACGCTGATGCCCTTGTTGCCGTCCACCGGCTGCAGGTTGGGTTCCAGGGCCCAGTCGCGATAAGTCAGGGGTTGGCGCAGGGCTGCATCGCGCAGTGCAGCGTCGATCAGGCCGCCACCGGCGAGCAACCGGATATGGCTGTCGGTCAGTTCGCCCAGATCCTTGCGGCCCTGCGCCAGGTAATAAGATGGGCGGCGCTGGGCAATCATCAAGGCCAGTACCTGACGCAAGGCCAGGCCGCGCTCGGCCAGGCTGGCATCCGCTGAGCGTGCTGGATCAAGCAACAGGTTAACCCGCGCAAAGTCCGCGCCGAACCAGATGCGCAGGCCATCGGCCAACCCGTGCACCTCGCCGTGGCCTGGAGCGGCGGCGAGCGGCACACTGTTGAGGTAGTCGCGCACAATATTTTCCCGCGCGGCCAGCGTCTGCGGGCCGCTCTGGTAGGCGCGCACGCTGGCAGAAAGCATTTGCCGGAGTTTTTCCGTGGCCGACGCGGTCAGGCCGTCCGGGGAGTGGCGGTACTTCTCCAGCTGGGTCGCCAGGGTACTGCCGCCCGCCGATTGATCCTGCATATCCAGCAGCTTGCCGACCTGGGAGGCGGCGGCCATGACAAACCGCGGCCAGTCCACCGCCGGATTGGCCAAGGGCTGCTTGGGGTCGAGTAGTTTGCGGTTTTCGATAAATAGCAGGCTGTTAGCCACCAGTGCCGGGATGGCGCTGAAACTTGGGTAGCGCTGCTGCGGATAACGGAATGCATAGAACGGTGTGCCGCTGCAGTCATTGATCTGCAGGCCGCTCTGGATTTTTTCCGGATAGGGCACGAACAGACCCCGCTGGGCATAGTCGAGCAGGGCGGGGGAGAACTGCGCCTGCTGCTGCACGATAAAGTCGCGTTGGCCAAGACGCTCCAGCATCAAGGGTAAATAGGTGTAGCCCTGGCGTTTATCGAACGGGCCTTCTTTGGGATAAATGATCGCTGGGCTGGGGCCAGGTTGCACCCGGTAACTGAGGGTTTGCGCGTAGCGACTGATTTCCTGGGCCTGAAAACGCGAAGTACGCACTTCCTCTACGAGCAGCAGACCTGCGGCGATACACAGCAGCATAAGCAGCAACCAGACGGTCAGTTTCAGCTTACGGCTACGCTTGCGAGGGCTGGGTGGCTCGCCAGCCGGCAGGGTGGTGATGTCGAGTTTCCAGGGTGCGCCCATATTCATTTGGCCTGATGCAGTCATTCAGGGAGTTGAAGGCGTACTGAATAACTTCAGCGGGTTTGAGTGCTGAAGTTATTCAGCTGGCTACTGTCTGCAGTTTAGTCGTTGCTGCAATGGGCATTAGGTTAGGCATCGGCATTTGCGCTGACTTTTAGGTATGGGCGCTGTGGTTCACTGACCCGCAGCAATAAACCTGCGCAGCAATACGCGCAGGATTGCCACTGGCGCTGCGCAGTTCTTGCAGATTGCTAGAATCGTGCGGGTGACCTAATAGGCGGCGAGTGAGTGATGCAGCGCGACCATCGGGAGCAACTTAACCTCAGCTGGCAGGCCAATGCCGATGCCTGGACGGCGGCCGTGCGTGAGCGACGCATTGAGAGCCGCCGACTGGTCACCGACGCGGCGATTATTCAGGCGATTCTGGCCATGGCACCTAAGCGTGTGCTCGATCTGGGCTGCGGCGAGGGCTGGTTGTGCCGTGGGCTGGTTGAACATGGCATCGAGGCTGTTGGGGTGGATGCGTCTGCGCCTTTGATCGCGGTGGCGCAACAGGCAGCGGCTGGTGCATCGCAGTACCGGGTTTGCGGTTATGCCGAGCTGGAGCAGCAGGCCGCAGTGCTGGGGCAGTTCGACCTGCTGGTGTGTAATTTCGCCCTGCTGGACGAGCCCTTGGCGCCCACCTTGAATGCCCTGCATGGTTTGCTGGCGGCTGATGGACGTTTATTGATCCAAACCCTACACCCCTGGCGCGCCTGCAATGATGCCGGCTACCGCGACGGTTGGCGTGTGGAAACCTTTGCCGGCTTTGGTGAGGGCTTTGCCCAGCCGATGCCCTGGTTCTTTCGCACTTTGGAGTCCTGGCTGGCGCTATTCAGCGAGACGGGCTGGCGTCTGCAGTGGTTGCAGGAACCCTTGCATCCGGAGAGTGAACAGCCAGTGTCGCTGTTACTGCTGCTGAGTTCTGCGCGCAACTGAGTTACATCCGGCATGTCAGCAGGCGCGGCGTCAGTCGACGATAAATAGGCGCGCGCCCGTCGCGGTGGAGGAGCGATGGGCTTCGGCCTGGTCGGCGACCTGATAGCTCATGCCGGCTGTCATCACAAAGCGTCGACCATCTTCCAACTCGGTGTGCAACTCGCCTTCCAGGCACAGCAGGATGTGCCCTTTATGGCACCAGTGATCGGCCAAGTAGCCCGCGCTGTACTCGACCATGCGCACGCGCAACGCGCCAAACACTTGCGTGCGCCAGTAGGCCAGTCCGCGTTCGCCGGCATGCTCGCTGCGCTCAATCATGCTCCAGTCGGTGATGCCGAAGGGAATATCGCTGATGTTCACGGTGCATCCTTTTCTGAAAGGGCTTTGCCGTCAGTATCGGCCCAGGTCGAGATTGAGCCTGGGCGCCTAATCCTAATGCTACGGCGTGCTTTGCAGCTCAGCCTTGCCCGTATGACTGGCCAGCAGATGCTCGGGTAGATCGAGCAAGTCGTCGTCAAAGGTTTCCAGGGGCGGTGGTCGCCGTTCGAAGCGTGAGCCGAGCACCAGCAGGCAGGGCGTTAGCAGCAGAGTCAGCACGGTGGCGAAGCTCAGGCCGCCGGCAATCGCGCTGGACAGCTGGGTCCACCACTGGGTCGATGGCGCACCAATACCCAGGCTTGGGGTGAGCAGGTCGACGTTGACCCCGAGCACCATGGGGATCAGCCCCAGTACCGTGGTCACCGCGGTGAGCAACACCGGGCGCAGGCGCAGGCTGCCGGTTTCCAGCGCCGCAGCGCGCGGCTCCAGGCCCTGACGGCGCAGCTGGTTATAGGTGTCGATAAGAATGATGTTGTTGTTCACCACGATGCCGGCCAGGGCGATCAGGCCCATGCCGACCATAACGATGCCGAACGACTGACCATTGACCAGCAAGCCCATCAATACGCCAGCGGTCGACAGGACGATGGCCGAGAGCACCAACAGCGCCTGATAGATGCTGTTGAACTGGGTCACCAGGATGATAAACATCAGGAAGATCGCCACCGCAAAGGCGGTGCCGAGGAAGGTGGCGGCCTGTTTCTGATCCGCGCCTTCACCGGCGACCTTCAGCTGAACATCGGCGGGTGGTGCGCCCATGGCTTGTTCCAGCGCGCTTTGGCGTTCGGCCAGTTGTGCACCTGCGGCCAAGTCCGCTTGCAGGGTGATGGTGCGGTTGCAATCGACCCGGCGCAGGGTGCCGACTTTCGGCGCTTGCTCCAACGATACGAAGTTGCTCAGCGGAATCTGCCCGGCGGGTGTGTTCAGCGTTAGGCGGCCCAACTGGTCGAGAGAGCGCCAATTGGCGGGCAGGCGCACACGGATATCCACTTCGTCGGTGGCATCTTCTGGGCGATAGGTCGCGAGCTTGAGGCCGTTGGTGACCATCTGCACGGCATTGCCCACGCTCAGCACGTCGGCGCCGAAGCGTGCGGCGGCTTCGCGGTCGACCTTGATCCGCCATTCGATGCCCGGCAGTGCGCGGTCATCTTCAATATCCTTGAAGCCACCAATTTTTTGCATGGTGTCGCGCAGCCGGTCGACATACAGGTCGGCCTGCTGGAAATCATGAGAGCTGATTTGCAGCTTGAGCGGTTTACCGCTGCTCGGGCCTTCCTCCTGCTTACGGAACTCCAGAATGATCCCAGGGATGTCGGCGGTGCGCGTGCGCATGTCTTCGAGAATCTGGCTGGCCGAGCGCCGCTCATGCCACTCGACGAACTGGAACTGCAGCGTGCCGATAACATCGGCGCCCAACTTGCCGTCCGGCTGGGCTAGCGAGCGGGCATACAGGGCTTTGACTTCGCCCATGCCGAGCAGGCGCTGTTCCACTTTTTGTAGCAGCGTGTCCTTCTCCCGCACCGACAAATCGCCCCGGGCACGCAGCCAGATCTGTGCACTTTCTGGTTCGGTTTCGGGGAAGAAATCCACGCCATGGTTAAAGCGGCCGTAAGCGGTGTAGATCAAGGCAATCAGTGCCAGCATGCCCAGCAGGGTCAGGCCGGGGCGTTTTAGCAAGGTGCCCAATAATCGGCGATAGCCCTTGGCGCTGCGGCTCGGCGCGCCGGGTTTTGGCAGCGGCTGACCGCCAGTGACCGCGCCGAGCACCGGCAGGAATACCAGGGCCATGGCCAAGGAGGCGAGTAGGCAGACGATCACCGTTGCGGGCAGGTATTTCATAAATTGGCCGACCACGCCTGGCCAGAACAGCAGCGGCAGAAACACCACCAGGGTGGTAGCGGTCGAGGCAATCACCGGCCAGGCCATCCGCGTGGCGGCATTGGCCCAGGCCTGGCGCGGGGTTTGCCCCTGGTGCAGGTAACGGTCAGCCAGCTCAGACACCACAATAGCGCCGTCTACCAGCATGCCGGCGACCAGAATCAGGCTGAACAGCACAACGATATTCAGGGTGAAACCGAGCGCCCAGATCAGCAGGATACCCGTGAGAAAGGCCCCCGGAATGGTCAGCCCAACCAGCAACGCTGAGCGCATGCCCATGCTCGCCATCACCAGAATCAGCACCAGCACGATGGCGGTCATGACGTTGTTGAGCAGGTCGCCAAGCAAGGATTTAACTTGTTGCGACTGGTCCATGATGTAGCTGACTTTGAGGTCCTGCGGCAGCAGCGGTTGGGCCTTAACCATCAGCGCCTTGACCTGCTCGATGGTGGCGATGATGTTGGCGCCGCTACGTTTGGACACCTCCAGCACCACCGCCGGTTGCCCGTTGATCCGCGCATAGCCGGTGGGGTCTTTGAAGGTGCGGTGGATGGTGGCGACATCGCCGAAGGTCACCACGCTGTTACCCACCACCTTGATCGGCATGGACAACACGTCTTCGAGGTCTTCAATCACCCCAGGCACCTTCAAACTCATGCGTCCCGCACCGGTGTCCAGGCTGCCAGCCGCGACCAGACGGTTATTGCGGCTGATCAGGTTGAACAGTTCGTTGTAGTCGATGCCGTAGCTGTCGAGCACTTGTGGGTCGACGACGATTTCCAGCAGGTCTTCGCGGTCGCCGCCAATTTCAACCGAGAGCACTTCGGCGATGCCTTCGACGTTCTCTTTCAGGCGCCGGGCGATATACACCAGCTCGGTTTCGGCAATCGGCCCGGACAGGCCAATCGATAGCACCGGAAATAGCGCCACGTTGACTTCATTGACTGTGGGTTCTTCGGCTTCTTCTGGCAGTTTGCTGCGGGCGGTATCGACCTTCTCACGTACGTCGGCGAGGGCCAGCTTGGCATCGAAGCCCGCATCGAACTCCAGGGTCACCGAGGCTTGCCCTTCATTGGCCATAGAGCGCATTTCCTTGATCCCTTCAAGGCTGCGCAACTCCTGCTCCAGTGGGCGCACCAACAGGCGTTCGGCGTCTTCCGGGCTGATGCCTTCGAGGGTGACCGAGACATAGATGATCGGAATGCTGACATCCGGGTTGGCTTCTTTGGGAATCGCCACATAGGCGGCCAGACCGCCCAGCATCAGGAACAACAGCAACAACAGGCTGGTGCGGCTGCGATCCAGCGCTGCGGCGATCAGGCTGTGCATATCAGTTGCTCCCTTTGGCCAACTGGCTGATCACCTGCTGGCCGGGCTCGACAAAGCCCTGGCCGAGGGTAATCAGCGCGACCTTATTCGGTAAGCCGCTGACCCAAGCGCCCTGGTTGTCGACACTGATCAGCTGCACCGGAGTGAACACCACCTGTTGCTGCTCGTTGACCCATTTGACCCCGTGGCGGCCGGCTTTATCCAGGCTCAACAACGCCGGAGAAATACGCTGCGCCAGGGACTCGCCCGTTTGAATATGCAGGGTTGCGCTGGCCCCGGCTAAACGCAGCGCTTTGGCATTGTCGACCTTGACCTCGATGCGAAAACTGCGCGAGTCGGGGTCTGCGGCGGCTGCGATAAAGTGCAGCTCACCCTGCAGTTCGCGGCCATCGAGCAGTTCAATTTTCACCGGCTGGCCGAGCGTCAGTTGGGTGACTTCCTGCTGGGCGATCTGCGCGCTGACTTTAAGCAGGCTGATGTCGACCAGGGTCAGCAGGCTTTGCCCGGGCTGGACGAAATCCCCCAACTCGACCATGCGCTGCTCATACATGCCGGCAAAGGGCGCTGTGATCTGCGTGTGGCTCAGCTGAATACGCGCCAGGTCCAGCTCGGCGCGGGCCTTGGCCAGCTCACTTTGCAGGCGGATCAGCTCGTTGGTGGAAATCATATTGCGTTCACGCAGGCGCGCGGCGGCCTTGGCATCCGCCTCGCGCTGGCGCACATCGGCTTCACCCTTGGCCAGCTGGGCCGGGCGGTTGTCCGTGGACAGGCTGAGCAACACCTGACCTTGCTTGACCGGGCTGCCTTTGTCCTGATCCAGGCGAATCACCGTGCCGCTGATTTGTGAGCGCAACTCGACGCGGCGCCAGGCCTCAACCTGCCCCTGCACCACATGTTCGCGCTGCATCGGGCTGGCTTCCAGCCACTGCACTTCAACCTTGGCCAGACCTGGCGCTTGCACGGGGGCATCGGCGCTAGCGGTTTCCTGGGTTTTCAACAGCGCGCCGCTGAGTAGCCACAGCACAAGCACTACGCTGACGGCAATCGCGATCAACCATGGGCGTTTAGACAGCTGACTGAACATGGGTGGTTACTCGTGGCGAGAAGGGTGGGCAAGCAGTGCGGCTGCCTGTGTGCGCAGGCCGGCAATGATGAAGTCGGTGACGCGGGCGAAGTAGTCATCCAGGGCAATCGGCTCGGCCCAATGGGCGAAGCCACCTGAGGCAATGCGCGTCATAACGCCACTGACACAGGCTTCGACGCCCCACAGCAGGTTCTGCGTTTCGGCTTGGCTGAGGGTTTGGTTGTCCAGGGTGGCGCTAAGCAAGTCGGCGAAGAACCGCTGATACTTGCACTCCAGGTCGAGAAACTGCTGGCGGAACGGGGCTTCCAGGCGCTCCTGGAATTCCGGGCGGTCGCAGTGCAAACACAGCTGCGTTTCTATTGGGTTGGCCAGCATCTGTTCGAATGCGCGCCGAATCACTTTGCGCATTGCATCCTGGGCTGAGCTGGCGGCTTGTAGGGCGCGCAGTTCGTGCAGGTTTATCTGGTTGAGGTCGAGTACCAGGCGCGCATACAGCGCTTCTTTGCTGGGGAAGTGTTTGTACACCGTGCCCTTACCGATACCCGCGGCAGTCGCGACTTCGGCAATGGTGACGCGATCCCAGGGCTGCTCGGCAAAGAGCCGGCGGGCGGCATCGAGGATGGCGCTTTCACGTTGTTCGAAGAGTTGATCTTGGTAGCGCATGGCGACTCTTTTGCTGGTCGTGACTGTTGGTCACTCTATGACTGTCGGTCACGGCCTGCAAGCGAGTCGTTGTAACAAGCGTTGGCGCGGGCGCTTGTTACTGCAAAATATAGCCTTGCGGTTGCAGCGGTTCGGGCAGCGCATCGCCTAGGTTTTCCAGCAAGTCGATCTCTATGCCGCGGACCATGGCGCTCAGGGGTAAGTCGTTGTCCGACAAGCCAAAGGGCTCCTCCAGCTCGTCACCCAGCGCATCCAGGCCGAAGAAGGTGTAGGCAATAATCGTCACCAGCACCGGCGTGAGCAGCTCCAGTGAACCGACTAAACCAAACGGCAGCAGCATGCAGAACAACCAAGCTGTGCGGTGCAGCAGCAAGGTGTAGGCGAACGGCGTTGGCGTGCTTTTGATCCGTTCGCAAATCGCCTGGCTGGACGCCAAGGTATCCAGGCGTTGTTCCAGGCCGCGATAGAGCACGTCGCTGAGGCGTTGTTCGCGTACGCACAGGGCCAGATCCTGATTGATCCAGTTGAGCAGGGTGTCTGGCACGTTGCGCCGTTGGCGCAGTGCCTTCAGTTCATCCGGGCTGAGCCAGGCAGTACAGGCCGCCGCCGCATCCTGGCCGCGCAGATGGGCGGCCAGTGCATGGGCGAAGGCAATGCAGCGTTCGATGGTCAGGCGACGCAGCCGCGCATTGTCGTCGCCGGGCAACAGGGCCTGGCATTCGCGGGCCAGGCCGCGGGCTTGAATAATCAGCTCACCCCACTGCTTGCGCGCTTCCCACCAGCGCTCATAACAGGCGCTGTTGCGAAAGCCGAGAAACACCGAGAGAGCCAACCCTAACAGCGAAAAGGGTGGAGCACTGACGTGGCTTAGCCACTGCATCCAGCCACTCTCATAGAGCCCCACCACCACGCAGGACAGCAGCGTAATGCTCAGCAGTTTGGAGGCGATATGCGGGAAGATTGAACCACGGCGAACGAAGAACAGGTGCAGCGCATTGGGGCGCGGGCGAACGATCATGACGGAAGTGCATCCAGGGATCGGAGGGGGCTTGAGCGGCGCGAATTATGCGCCGCTGCCCAGCCGCTGCCTAGGGCATTGATGCCTGTCGGTCAGGCTTTTTTATCGCGTTTATCGGGCGAGGCTAAAGCGTTGTTCCGGAGCGATTGAGTTGTGCGCGCAGGAAGGGGTGAACAGCGCGATAGTCATCCCGCAAACGCTGGGTTAGAGCGCTGCGCGGCTAACTCAGCCTGCCGTGGCTGCGGCCTTAGCGCGCCACGCTGACGCCTTCCAGGTTGGCGAAGGAGGTGTCCTTGGCGGTCAGCAGGAAGTCGCGCATAAACGGCGCGTCGAGCATGTCGGTGCGAATGCCGGCGTACAGCGTGGCGAACAGGCCTTTGTCGCCCAAACGCTTGGCGGTGACGTAGCCGCGCGAGCTGTACTCATGCAGCGCCCAGTTGGGCAAACCGCAAACGCCACGACCGCTGGCGACCAACTGCATCATCATCACCGTTAGCTCCGAAGTGCGCACTTGCGCAGGTTCGACATCCGCCGGTTCGAGAAATCGGGTGAAGATATCCAGGCGGTCGCGCTCCACCGGGTAGGTGATCAGGGTCTCGCTGGCCAGGTCTTCCGGCTTGATGCAGGCTTTATTGGCCAGCGCATGCTGATTGGCCACGGCCAGCATGGCCTCATAGGTGAACAGTGGCACATAGGTGATGCCGGCCAATTCCAGTGGGTCAGAGGTCACCACCAGGTCCAGATCGCCGCGGGCCAAGGCTGGCAGCGGGGCAAAGGAGAAGCCCGAGGCCAGGTCCAATTCCACTTCCGGCCAGGCATCACGAAACTGGTCGATGGTCGGCATCAGCCACTGGAAGCAGCTGTGGCATTCAATGGCCATATGCAGGCGCCCGGCCGTGCCGCCAGCCAGCCGCGCCAGGTCGCGCTCGGCACCGCGCAGCAGCGGCAATACCGTGTCGGACAGTTGCAGCAGACGCAGGCCGGCACTGGTAAAGCGCACCGGCTTGGTCTTGCGCACAAACAGCTGCATGCCGAGGCGTTCTTCCAATTCCTTGAACTGGTGGGACAGGGCCGATTGCGTCAGGTGCAGGCGCTCGGCGGCGTCCACCAGGCTTTCGCTTTCGCGCAGGGCGTGCAGGGTTTTCAGGTGGCGCAGTTCGAGCATGGAGGCCTCGGGGCAAGGAATGACGCTTCACTCATCCATTCTTGAGGTGTGTGTTCAAGAGGGGATGAAAACAACGTCAGTTACCCTACATGAATAAAACTGTAGATCAAGGCGAATAGATTGAGTTTGTTTCACTATCCTTGCTTGCCGAGAATACGCCCCATCTTGTTTATCTATGGAGCGTTTCGACATGGCCCTGTCCCATTCCCTTGGTTTTCCGCGTATCGGCCGCGACCGTGAGCTGAAAAAAGCCCTGGAAGCCTACTGGAAAGGCGAGCTGGATGAAGCGGGCTTGCAGGCCGTTGGCCGTGAGCTACGCGCCGCCCATTGGCAGGTGCAAAAGGCTGCTGGCCTCGACCTGTTGCCGGTCGGCGACTTTGCCTGGTACGACCACGTACTGAGCCACTCGCTGACCTTCGGCGTGATCCCCGAGCGCTTTCGCCCGGCAGACGGCAAGCCTACCCTGGATACTCTGTTTGCTATGGCGCGGGGGGCCGTTGCCAGCAAGAGCGGCAACAGCTGCTGCGCTGGGGCTCATGCCCAAGAGATGACCAAGTGGTTTGATACCAACTACCACTACCTGGTCCCGGAGTTCACGGCCGATCAGCAATTTCAGCTGAGCTGGGCGCAACTGTTTGATGAGGTCGAGGAAGCGCACGCGCTGGGCCACACCATCAAGCCGGTGCTGATCGGGCCGCTGACTTACCTGTGGCTGGGCAAGGCCAAGGGCGGCGAATTCGATCGCCTCGACCTGTTGGAGCGCCTGCTGCCGGTTTACGGCGAAATCCTTCAGCGCCTGGCCGCTCAGGGTGTGGAATGGGTGCAAATCGACGAGCCGATTCTGGCGCTGGACTTGCCGCAGGATTGGAAGAACGCTTTCGAGCGGGCCTACAACCTGCTGCATCGCGAGCCGGGTAAGAAACTGATCGCCACCTACTTCGGCGGCCTGGAAGACAACCTCGGCCTGGCCGCGAGCCTGCCGGTGGATGGTCTGCATATCGACTTGGTGCGTGCCCCCGAGCAGTTCCCGACCATTCTCGACCGGCTGCCGGCCTACAAGGTGTTGTCGCTGGGAGTGGTCAACGGGCGTAACGTCTGGCGCACTGATCTGCAGGCGGTGCTGGAGATTCTGCAGCAGGCTCAGGAGCGCTTGGGTGAGCGCCTGTGGGTGGCACCGAGCTGCTCGCTGCTGCACAGCCCGGTCGATCTGAACCGTGAAGACAAACTGGATGATGAGCTGAAAAGCTGGCTGGCCTTCGCCGTGCAGAAGTGCGAGGAAGTTGCACTGCTGACGAAGGCCCTGAATGACCCGCAGAACGCCGAGGTGCAAGCCGCCTTGGCGGCCAGCAATGCGGTGCAGGCCAGTCGCGCGCAATCGCCGCGCATCCACAAACCGGCGGTGCAGGCCCGCCTAGCCGCGATTACGGCTGCCGACAGCCAACGCCAATCGCCATTTGTGCAGCGTATCGAGCAACAGCGCGAGCGCTTGCAACTGCCGGCGTTCCCTACCACCACCATCGGCTCGTTCCCGCAAACCGCCGCCATCCGTCTGGCGCGCCAAGAATTCAAGGCCGGCAAGCTGTCGGCCGCTGACTACACCGAGGCCATGCACAGCGAGATTCGCCATGCGGTCGAGGTGCAGGAAAACCTCGGTCTGGACGTGCTGGTGCATGGCGAGGCCGAGCGCAATGACATGGTCGAGTACTTCGCCGAGCAACTCGACGGCTATGCCTTTACCCGCTTCGGCTGGGTGCAGAGCTACGGCTCGCGCTGCGTCAAACCGGCGGTGATCTATGGCGACCTGAGCCGGCCCAAGGCCATGACGGTGGCCTGGATCGGCTATGCGCAAACCCTGACCCAGAAGGTGATGAAGGGCATGCTCACTGGCCCGGTGACCATGCTGATGTGGTCTTTTGCGCGTGACGATATTTCCCGCGAGCAGCAGGCGCGCCAGCTGTCCCTGGCCATTCGTGACGAGGTGGTGGACCTGGAAACGGCCGGTATCAAGATCATCCAGATCGACGAGGCTGCCTTTCGCGAAGGTCTGCCGCTGCGTCAGGCGCAGTGGCAGGGTTACCTGAACTGGGCCACCGAGGCGTTTCGCCTGTGTGCCTCGGGCGTGCGCGACGAAACGCAGATCCACACCCATATGTGTTACAGCGAGTTCAACGATGTGATCGAGTCCATCGCCGCCATGGATGCCGACGTGATCACCATCGAAACCTCGCGTTCGGACATGGAGCTGCTGCAGGCCTTCGAGGCGTTCGCTTACCCCAACGACATCGGTCCAGGGGTTTACGACATTCACTCGCCACGGGTGCCGGATACAGCCGAGATGGCCAACTTGCTGCGTAAGGCCGCCCAGCGTATTCCCGTTGAGCGCTTGTGGGTTAACCCAGACTGCGGCCTGAAAACCCGCGCCTGGCCGGAGACTGAAGCGGCGCTGGTGAACATGGTCGCAGCGGCCCGTCAGCTGCGTACTGAGCTGGCGTGATGCTGTTCTGTCGCGGCTAAAGCCCCTCTCACAGCAGCAAGAGATCCGTGGGAGGGGATTTAGCCGCGAGCTTCTGTATTTTCTGTGGTTGTTGAGTAACCGCTCGTCTCCCTTCATCAAACTGTCACGGTTGTGTGGCAGCGCGCTTGTACAGCTATCACCACACTCGCGTCTTAATGGGGGGCTGCGTTTCGCTGTCCTGTGATGTGGTGATGTTATGCGTGTACTTATTTTTCTCGCCGCACTGCTCTGCGGCGTGCCTGTTTTAGCCGCTCAACGGTGTGATGTTCAGGTGCCGACCGCTATGGCCGACGTTGGCGAGGTGCGCCTGGCGTACCAGAGCATCGGGCGCAGCAGTGACCCGACGTTGCTGCTGGTGATGGGGCTGGGTGGACAGCTGATTCACTGGCCCGATGAAGTGGTCGTGCGCCTGTGCCAGCAAGGCTTTCGGGTCATTCGCTTTGATAATCGCGATGTGGGTTTGAGCGCCTGGGCGCATGCGGCGCCGTCTATCAACCTGACCTATGAAACCCTGCGCTATCGCCTGGGTTTATCCGTGTCGGCCCCTTATGGGCTGCGTGATATGGCCAAAGATACCCTGGGGTTGATGGATGTCCTGAGCGTGCGGCAGTTTCATGTGCTGGGCGCGAGCATGGGCGGGATGATTGCCCAGCATATGGCCGACCTTGCGCCTGAGCGGGTGCAGAGCCTGACCCTGATCATGACCAGTTCGGGTGCCCAGGGCTTGCCGGCGCCGAGTAGCGCGCTACTGGCATTACTGGCCAAGCGTGAAGCGCCTAATCGCGCTGTGGCGCTGGAGCAGCAGGCCGATCTGCTGGCCGCCTTGGGCAGCCCAACGGTCACTGATGACCGCGAACAGTTAGTGCAACAGGCGGAGCTGGCCTACGACCGTGCCTTTAATCCGCAAGGCGTGGAGCGCCAATTGCTGGCGATCCTGGCTGAGCCGAGCCGGGTTGACCTGCTCAATCGTCTTCGCGTACCGACCCTGGTGGTGCATGGCACCGCCGACCCACTGCTGCCGGTGATGCACGGCGTACATGTGGCGGCGCATATCAAAGGCAGTGAGTTGAAGTTGATTCCGGGCCTGGCCCATCGCTTTCAGGAAGCCTTCAAAGAACCGCTGCTGGCCGCAGTGTTGCCGCACCTGCAGGCCCATCGGGGCGATGGGCAGTGGGCGCGGCTTTAACTTACCGGGCTATTTAGCGGGTGCCGAGGAAGTCGCGTTTGCCGACGTTGACGCCGTTGTGGCGCAGGATGGCGTAGGCGGTGGTGTAGTGGAAATAGAAGTTCGGCAGCACGTGGTCAAGCAGGAAAGCCTGGCCCTGGAAGTGGGTTTCCTTGTCGCGGCGCTTGAGGGTCACGGTGCGTGCCTCGCTGCCATCGATCTGCGCGGCGCTGAGGCTTTGCAGGAAGGTCAGGGTGTTGGCGATGCGCGCTTGCAGTTCGGCAAAGCTGGTTTCGTCGTCGGCATGGCTCGGCGCGTCAACTTCAGCCAGCAGCGCTGCGCCGCCTTTGACACCGTCGCAAGCGATCTGCACCTGGCGGCTCAGCGGGAACATATCAGGGGCCAGGCGTGCGTTGAGAAACACGCTCTGTTCGATCTTCTTCTCTTCGGCGTGGGCAGCGGCGATGCCAAGAATGGTCGACAAGTTGGTGAGCTGGCGGGTAAAGACTGGGATGGATGCGTGGTACATGGACAGGGACATGGAAATCTCCAGAGGCGCCGAAACGGATTGCCCGGGCGCGATTGTGTAGAAAGGGGAGTGCACCGCCACAGTCGGTGGCGGTGACTTGGGCTAATAAGCTTAGAACCTGCTCACGATCTTGCCGCAGACGCGACGCGCAGCAGATCCGAGGCAAGTTCTTAGCCGATGGTGATCGGCGGCAGCTTGGTCAGTTCGACGGTCTGCGCTTTGCGAGGTGCGAGGATTTCCGCTTCACCGTCTACCACCATTTCATCGTTCTGGTTGAACACGCGGGTGGCCACGCGCACGCGGAATTTCGGCAGTTTTTCCAGAATTTCCAGGCGCACGGTGAGGGTGTCACCGAGTTTTACCGGCGCGGTAAAGCGCATGCTCTGGCCGATATAGATGGTGCCCGGGCCAGGTAACTCACAGGCCACCGCAGCGCTGATCAACGCACCGCTGAACATGCCGTGGGCGATGCGCTCTTTGAACATGGTGGTGGCGGCGTATTCGGCATCCAGGTGCACCGGGTTATGGTCGCCAGAGACTTCGGCAAACAGCTGAATATCGCGTTCAGTGACAGTCTTGCTGTAGTTGGCCGTTTGACCGACTTCGAGGGCGTCGTAGGGCGTGTTGCTGCTTTGGCTCATGGATGACTCGCTTGGCTCTGTGGGTGGCGCTGGCGCGGTTGGCTAAGGGCCTGGTGCAACCAGTTGATGATGTAGGCCGTGACGTCGTCGTGGTTGCTCTCGTTGAGCAGTTCGTGACGGGCATCCGGATAGATTTTGACCTGTACCTGCGCGTTGCCGGCGGTGAGCAGGGCATTGCCTAGGTCTTGTTGACGGTGGCCGTCGCTAACGGGGTCACAAGCACCGCCGATTACCAGCAGTGGCAGGCTGTTGTCGATCTGCGCGAGGCTGCGCAGCGGCGTGATCTGTTGCAGGCCGCCGAGCAGGTCGATCCACAGCTGATTGCTGCAGCGGAAGCCGCACAGCGGGTCATCGATGTACTTATCGACTTCCAGTGGGTCGCGGCTCAGCCAGTCAAAGGGTGTGCGGTTGGGCTTGAAGGCCTTGTTGAACGAGCCGAACGAGACGAATTCAAGCAGCGCGCTGTAGCCCAGTGGGCCTTGCCGCCAGCGTTCGAAACGCGCGAGCAACTGGCCGGCGCGGTACAGCGCCACGGGCTGGTAGTTGGAGCCGGAGAGAATCGCCCCCTGCAAGCTACAGCTGTGGTGCATCAGGTAGGCCTGGCTGATGTAGCTGCCCATGCTGTGGCCAAGAAGGAAAATCGGCGTCTGCGGGTGACTCTGGCGCATATGGTGATTAAGGTTGGCCAGGTCGTTGACCACCAGATGCCAGCCATTGCTGTCGGCATAGTGGCCGAGCACACCATGCTCTGCCGTCTTGCCATGCCCGCGCTGGTCGTGTGCGTACAGCTCGAAACCCTCTGCCACCAGTGCTTCAGCCAGGCGTGCATAACGCCCGCTGTGCTCGGCCATGCCATGGGCCACCATCACCAATGCCTTGGGCGGTTGTTCGCTGTACCAGCGGTTTACGTAGAGGGGCGCGGCATCGGTGCTGCTGAGCCAGAACGCTTGGTGGAGCATGGCGAATCCCTTGAGCCTGCAGAAGCTGGGCATTGTGCACCCCGTACGGCGTGACGCAAAGTCCGTGCGGGTTTAGCGATTGTGCTCGCGCAGAATTTGCATGTATTCGCCACTGCTGTGCAGGTCGCGCAGGCCTTGCTCAAACACCTTGCTCCAGTCGGGCTCGCCGGCTTTGGGCGGTAGAAAGCCGACCAGCAGAGGGATCCGTTCCAGCACGTTGCCGTGCCAGCGCAGTGTGCCGCGCAGCTGTTCATCGTTGTTGATCAGGTGATTACCCACGATGTGTTCGAGCAGCACCATGTCGAAGCGTCGGGCCTTGAGTTTGCGTAGGTTACTGATGTCATCCACGGCTTCTTCGAGGGACAGACCGGCCTCGAGTATGTGCTGTGGGGAGCCGTAACCGCGCACGATGCCCAGTGTTTGCCCGCGCAGTTCCTGTAGCTGGTTGAATGGCAGCGGGTGGTCGTTGCGCACAAATAGCCCCAGCTCGCTATAAAACAGCGGGCGTGAGGCCAGCAACCCTTCCTCCTTGACCTCTTGCGGCCACAGGGCCAAGGCACCTTGGTAGCTGCGGTTACGTAACCCCATGCGCACCCGCGCCCAGGGCATAAAGTCGATCTGCAGCGAATGCCCACGCACGGCAAAGGCGCGACGGGCCAGGGCGACGATGCTGCCGCCATCGGGTAGGTGTTCAGAGCTGTAGGGCGGGTATTCTAGGGTGGCCATGCGCAGCTGTGGTTCTGCCTGTGCAGGCTGCGCGAGCAGAATCAGTAAGGCCAGCAAGGGCAGAATCAAAGGCATGGCGAATATTTATGGTTATGACCTGAACGGTTATACGTGGCGCCTCAGGATAGTTCCACAGGGAGCGGCAAGATTCAGTGCGTCAATGACGCTGCCAGGCTATTTGCCTGCCTGGCGTTAGCTGTTACTTTCCAGCCAACTCCGCAGCGCGGATAGGATCATCTCAGGGCAAGAGGATAAAAATAATGCAGCCTGATTTCTGGAGCGACAAACGTCCGGCCGGCGTACCCAATGACATCGATATGGGGGCTTATAAGTCGGTTATTGAGGTGTTCGAGCGCTCCTGTAAGAAGTTCGCCGACCGGCCCGCGTTCAGCAACATGGGGGTAACACTGACCTATGCCGAGCTGGACCGGCTCTCGGCGGCCTTTGCCGCTTACCTGCAAAAGCACACCGACCTGCAGCCGGGTGATCGCATCGCCGTGCAGATGCCCAACGTGCTGCAGTATCCGATTGCCGTATTCGGTGCGATGCGTGCCGGGCTGATTGTGGTCAATACCAACCCGCTGTACACCGCCCGCGAGATGCGTCACCAGTTCAAGGATGCCGGCGTGCGCGCGCTGGTGTACCTGAACATGTTCGGCAAGCTGGTGCAGGACGTGCTGCCCGATACCGAGATCGATTACCTGATCGAAGCCAAAATGGGCGACATGCTGCCGAGCTTAAAAGGCTGGCTGGTCAACACCGTGGTTAAGAAGGTCAAGAAGATGGTCCCTGACTACCACCTGCCGCAGGCGGTGGCGTTCAAGGACGCGCTCAAGCAGGGCCAGGGCCATGCGCTGAAACCGGTCAAGGTCGGCCAAGACGATATTGCTGTGCTGCAATACACCGGCGGCACCACGGGCGTAGCTAAGGGCGCGATGCTCACCCACGGCAACCTGGTGGCCAATATGCTGCAGGTCGATGCCTGCCTGTCGCAGCTCGGTGATGATGGCAGCCCGCTGATGAAGCAGGGCCAGGAAATCATGATCGCGCCGCTGCCGCTTTACCATATCTATGCCTTCACCGCGAATTGCATGTGCATGATGGTTAACGGTAACCACAACGTCCTGATCACCAACCCGCGGGATATCTCAGGTTTCGTCAAAGAGCTGGGCAAGTGGCAGTTCTCGGCGCTGCTGGGGCTCAACACCTTGTTCGTTGCGTTGATGGATCACCCCGAATTCAAGAACCTTGATTTCTCCCATTTCAAACTGACCAACTCCGGTGGCACCGCATTGGTCAAAGCCACGGCCGAGCGCTGGCAGGCGGTGACCGGCTGCCCGGTCACTGAAGGCTATGGCCTGACTGAAACCTCCCCGGTGGCCAGCACCAACGCCTACGGTGACAAAGTGCGCTTAGGCACTGTCGGCATTCCGGTGCCGGGTACGGCGTTCAAGGTAATCGACGACGATGGCGTCGAGCAGCCGCTGGGCGAGCGCGGCGAGCTTTGCATCAAGGGCCCGCAGGTGATGAAGGGCTACTGGCAGCGCGAGGAAGCCACCGCCGAGGTGCTGGATGCCGAGGGCTGGTTCAAGAGTGGTGACGTGGCGGTGATCGATCCGGACGGTTTCGTGCGCATTGTCGACCGTAAGAAGGACATGATCATCGTCTCGGGCTTTAACGTGTACCCCAACGAGATCGAGGATGTGGTCATGGCCCATCCACAAGTGGTCAGCTGTGCGGCTATCGGCGTGCCGGACGAGAAGTCCGGAGAAGCGGTCAAACTGTTCGTAGTGGCCCGCGACAGCAGCCTCAACGCCGATACGCTCAAGGCCTACTGCAAGGAAAACTTCACCGGCTACAAGGTGCCCAAGCAGATTGTCTTCCGTGATTCATTGCCCATGACCCCCGTGGGCAAGATCCTCCGTCGCGAACTGCGCGATATCGCCTGACCGGTGTTTCCGTCGGCACCTCAGAACAGCGCCTGCTCGTTCTGAGGTGCCGGCGGAAAACCGAGTAATTCCTCTGCAAGGCCTATAGCTCGCCGGTTCTGGCGATATTATTAAAGTGACTGAATTGGCTTTTGCGGTCATTTTAGTGACTGTAGCGGCACTTATTGGTGCTAGTCGCTGTTTGGCAAAGCTGCTACCCTCGGCCGGCTTTTTTGTGATCCGTCATCTATAGCGACCGGCCTTTTAGGCCATCGCGGTGCACCCTCAAAAAATGCTCCCGGCATTTTTCTGCCGTTTAAATTATTAAAAACACGCGAATCTACAATAAACAGCCGTCTATGCGCGGTGAAGATCAAGCTGTTGCTGAGGAGTGGGCTTCCATGAACGAAAACTTTTGGAAGGATAAGTATCCCGTTGGGATTGCTGCCGAAATCAATCCTGACCAGTACCCGAATATCCAGGCGGTACTGAAAGAGTCTTGCCAACGCTTCGCCGACAAGCCCGCTTTCAGCAATATGGGTAAAACCATTACCTACGGTGAGCTGTACGAGTTGTCTGGCGTGTTTGCCGCCTACTTGCAGCAAAACACCGATTTACAGCCCGGCGACCGCATCGCCGTGCAACTGCCCAACGTGCTGCAGTATCCGGTTGTGGTGTTCGGCGCCTTGCGCGCCGGTCTGGTGGTGGTCAACACCAACCCGCTGTACACCGCACGCGAGCTGGAGCACCAGTTCAACGACTCCGGCGCCAAAGCGCTGGTCAGCCTGGCCAACATGGCCCATCTGGTTGAGCAAGTACTGCCGAAAACCGGGATCAAGACGGTCATCATTACTGAAGTGGGCGACATGCTGTCGCCGCTCAAGCGCCTGCTGGTCAACAGCGTGGTCAAACACGTGAAGAAGATGGTACCGGCCTACAACCTGCCGCGCGCGGTCAAGTTCACTGCAGCCATGGCCAAGGGCCGCGGTCAGACGTCCACGGACGCCGCGCCGAACAATGGCGAAATTGCGGTGCTGCAATACACCGGCGGCACTACCGGCGTGGCCAAGGGCGCGATGCTGACCCACCGCAACCTGATCGCCAACATGCTCCAGGTTAAAGCGCTGATGGGCGCGGAAATGAGCGAAGGCAGCGAAGTGCTGATC
>Ga0181597_10002521_pt1 | contig 19847 bp, 16 predicted proteins | sample 041ome_5_FD_148647 | JGI IMG/M metagenome (GOLD analysis project Ga0181597, IMG submission 148647) | Coastal salt marsh microbial communities from the Groves Creek Marsh, Skidaway Island, Georgia - 041403US metaG (spades assembly) | ecosystem: Environmental > Aquatic > Marine > Intertidal zone...
GGAAATCTCCAAGCGTTTGGACGCTAAAGGCATGCCCGGTGCGCTGGACGGCGCGCGGGCCATTCAGCAGGAGTTGGGCGATAGTGGTAATGCCCCTGCGCGTCCGCATTTCGCCGATTTCCTAGTGCGCGGCGGTTACGTCAAAGACCGCGCCGAGGCGTTTCGTAAATGGCTGGGCTCGGGCAAGCTGGGTGATGTCAAACAGCATTGGCCGGAGCTTGCGCAGACTGTCGACACCCTGCGCCGTGCAGGTGCCTGGGTCAGCCTGGCGCATCCGTGGCAGTACGACTTTACTCGGAGTAAGCGCCGCAAGTTGATTACCGATTTTGTCGGGGCCGGCGGGCATTCGTTGGAAGTGGTCAACGGAATGCAGCCGGCCGACCAGGTGGGCAGTCTGGCAATTCTGGCGCGCGAGTTTGGTATGTTTGTCACGGCGGGCAGTGATTTTCACGCGCCGGGTCAGTGGTCTGAGTTGGGGGTTTATCGCCCAGTTCCCGAGGATCTACCGCCCCTGTGGGCACGGTTTAAGCATGTCCAACAGCCTACTGCAATCTGATCAGGATTCGAGTGTGAGCCAATTCTTCCAGATTCATCCGGAAAACCCGCAAGCGCGCCTGATCAAGCAGGCAGTGGAAATCATCCGTAGCGGCGGGGTGGTGGTTTATCCGACCGACTCGTCCTATGCCGTGGGTTGCCACATTGGTGACAAGACGGCTATCGAGCGTATCCGCCGCATGCGCCAGCTGGATGACAAGCACAACTTCACCTTGGTGTGCCGTGATCTATCAGAGCTGAGCACCTTTGCCAAAGTGGATACTGCGGCGTTCCGTTTGCTCAAGGCCCATACCCCCGGGCCTTACACCTTTATCCTCAACGCCACCCGTGAAGTGCCACGCATGTTGTTGCATGCCAAGCGCCGCACTATTGGCCTGCGTGTGCCCAGTCACCCGATTGCCATGGCGCTGCTGCAAGAACTCAACGAGCCGTTGATGAGCGTGAGTTTGATCCTGCCAGGTGAAACAGTGCCGATGAGCGACCCTTACGAAATGCGCCAGACCCTCGAACATCAGGTTGATCTGATCATTGATGGCGGTTTCGGTGGGCTTGAAGCCTCCACTGTGGTCAGCCTGCTCGAGGATGAGCCTGAGGTGTTTCGGGTCGGCTGTGGTGATCCGTCGCCTTTTACGGATGATCTTTGAGCCCGCCTCTATATAATCGAGCTCCTTCGTTTTTACAGGTAACCCGTTTTGAGTCTTGCTGACGCCGAACGTCGCGTGTTCTCTGGCATGCGCCCGAGTGGTTTGTTGCACTTGGGGCATTACCAGGGGGTGCTGAAGAACTGGATCAAGCTGCAACACAGCTATGAATGCTTCTTCTGCATTGTTGACCTGCATGCATTAACCACTGATTACGATGATGTCGGCCCCTTGTCCCAGCGGGTCATGGATATGGCTGTGGACTGGTTGGCTGCCGGCGTGAGCCCCAGTTCCGCGACGCTGTTTATTCAGTCGCAAGTCCCCGAACATGCCGAGCTGCACCTGTTGCTATCGATGATCTGCCCGCTCAGCTGGCTGGAGCGCGTGCCGTCCTATAAAGAACAGCAAGAACAGTTGCACGGCAAAGACCTCAGCACCTTCGGCTTTCTCGGTTATCCCTTGCTGCAAGCGGCCGACATCCTGCTGTACCGCGCCGGTGTGGTACCTGTGGGCAGTGATCAGCTGGCGCATATCGAATTTGCCCGTGATGTGGCGCGGCGCTTCAATCATTTGTATGGCCGTGAGCAGGGCTTTGAGGAAAAGGCTGAGGCCGCGATCATCAAACTCGGCAAGAAGACGGCCAAGCTCTATAACAGCCTGCGTAAGGCTTATCAGGAGCAAGGTGATGGTGAGGCGCTGGAAACTGCCCGCGCCCTGCTCAAGGACCAGCAAAGCATTACCCTGGGTGATAAAGAACGCCTGTATGGCTACCTGGAAGGCGGCGGCAAGATTCTTCTGGCTGAGCCGCAGGCCTTGCTGGGCGAGTCGCCCAAGTTGCTCGGGCTGGATGGCAGCAAAATGTCCAAGTCCAACAACAATGCGATCTTCCTGCGCGACACCGCGCCGGCGATCGAGGAAAAAATCCGCCGCATGCCGACTGATCCGGCGCGGGTGCACCGGGATGATCCCGGCAACCCGGCCAATTGTCCGGTGTGGTCGTTGCACCAGCTCTACTCCAATACGCCAACCTGCGAATGGGTCCAGCAGGGTTGTCGCAGCGCCGGTATCGGTTGCCTGGAATGTAAAGCACCGTTGATTGAAGCGGTGCAGCTTGAGTTGCAGCCGCTGCAGGCACGGGCGGACGACTATCAGGACAGCCCTGATCTGGTTCGGCAGATTCTTGCCGATGGCGCCGAACGTGCACGGTCAGAAGCACGGGAAACCCTTAGCGAAGTCCGCCTGGCCCTTGGCCTGAATTACCGCTGAACCTACTGTCGAGAGTGACCATGTCCAGCGTGCCGCCCGAGGAACACCCCGATAGCCAGGCCAATGCCCAGCAGGAGTTGCCATTTGCCTTGGTGTATGGCCAGGCGGTTACCGAAATGCCGCTGGATCTGTACATTCCGCCGGATGCCCTGGAGGTGTTTCTCGAAGCCTTCGAGGGCCCGCTGGACCTGCTGTTGTATTTGATCCGCAAACAAAACATCGACGTGCTAGATATCCCCGTGGCGGAAATTACCCGCCAGTACATGGGCTATGTCGAGCTGATGCAGTCGGTGCGCCTGGAGCTGGCCGCCGAGTACTTGGTGATGGCCGCCATGCTCGCCGAGATTAAGTCACGCATGCTGTTGCCGCGCTCCAGTGAAATCGAGGCCGAAGAAGACGACCCGCGTGCCGAGCTGATCCGCCGCCTGCAGGAATACGAGCGTTACAAGGCGGCGGCAGAAGGTATCGACGGGCTTAGCCGGGTTGGCCGTGACCTGACCGTGCCGCGCCTGGATGCGCCCGAGGCGCGGGCGCGCAAGTTGTTGCCGGATGTCAGCCTGGAAGAGGTGCTGTTGTCGATGGCCGAGGTGTTGCGCCGCGCCGACATGTTTGAAAGCCATCAAATCACCCGCGAAACGCTGTCGACCCGCGAGCGCATGAGCGATGTGCTTGAACGGCTTAAAGGTGGTGCTTTCGTGCCGTTTGTCAGCCTGTTTAGTGCTGAAGAGGGCAAGCTCGGCGTGGTGGTGACTTTTATGGCCGTGCTGGAGTTGATCAAGGAATCCCTGGTCGAACTGGTGCAAAACGAGGCTTTTGGGCCAATCCATGTGCGCGCACGGGCGGAATAAGCATGAACCTTAATGAACCGCGTGAGCTGGCCAGCCTGCTTGAAGCCTTTCTCCTGGCCTCCGGCAAGCCGCAATCCTTGGAGCGCTTGTTCGAACTGTTTGAAGAAGCCGAGCGGCCGCAACCGAGCGTATTCAAGAAGGCCCTGGCGCACTTGGGTAAATCCTGTGAAGGGCGGGCTTTTGAGTTGGTTGAAGTGGCGACGGGTTATCGCCTGCAAGTGCGCGAGAAGTACGCGCCTTGGGTCGGCCGCCTGTGGGAAGAACGACCGCAGCGTTACTCGCGTGCCATGCTCGAAACCCTGGCGCTGATTGCCTACCGTCAGCCGATCACCCGCGGTGAGATCGAAGACGTACGCGGCGTGGCGGTCAACAGCCATATCGTCAAAACCCTGCTGGAGCGCGAGTGGATCCGTGTGGTGGGCCACCGCGATGTGCCGGGTAAACCGGCGATGTTCGCCACCACCAAGGCTTTTCTCGATCACTTCAACCTGAAAAGCCTCGATGAACTGCCGCCACTGGCCGCCTTGCGTGAGCTGGAACCTGAGCCCGTGCTGGCCTTTGAGGATGACCCCGAGGCCCCGCAAAGCCTGCAGGCACGTGCCGATTTGGCCTTGGCTGATGAGCCGGCAGTGGAAGCAGGCGAGGAAACCAGCTTCAGCAGCCTGCTGGCTGAACTCGACTCGATGGAACAGGGTCTGAAGACCGACTTCGACGATTTAGCCGAGCAGGACAATGCGCATGAAGAGGCCGATGAATCCCACGAAATCCTGGATAAAGAACAGTTGCCTGACTGAGGTCTGCGGGGCGACTGGCGCGCCGCTGGCGGTATTGGCCCGGTGAAAGACCCCTGCATCAAGCTGTGTAAGTTCGAGCGTGATACCTGCCGTGGTTGCGGGCGCACTAAAGCCGAGATCAAAGCGTGGAAGAAGCTCGGCAAAGTGGCTCAGCGTGCTGTTTTGGCTGAAGCCGATCTGCGCTTGCTGAGCCTGGCAGCCGTGGGGCGCAAGAAACGCTGACGGCCACCGATCAGATCGCTCACCTCAACCCGTGCGTAAGCGCCGCGTTTCGCGTATGCTCCGCGCCCCTTCGACGAATAGGCCCTGCCTAGATCGTCCGAATCACTAGCGATAACACCGGGAGGTGCCCAGATGAGTGAAATCGAAGAATACAGCCCCGCAGGCGAAAAACTACAGAAAGTCATGGCGCGTATGGGCCTGGCTTCACGCCGCGAAATTGAAGCCTGGATCAGTGCTGGCCGCGTCAAGGTCAATGGCGCCGTCGCCAACCTCGGCGTGCGTGTCGACCTGCACGACGCGATTGCCGTCGATGGCAAAGTGATCCGCCGCGAAGAAGCCGCCGAGAGCGTGCGCCGCGTGATCATCTACAACAAACCCGAAGGCGAGATCTGCACCCGTGACGACCCAGAAGGCCGTCCGACCGTGTTTGACCGTCTGCCACGGCCGAAAGATGGCCGTTGGATCAACATCGGTCGCCTCGACATCAACACTACTGGCTTGCTGATGTTCACCACCGATGGTGAGCTGGCTAACCGCTTGATGCACCCGTCTTATCAGATGGACCGCGAATACGCCGTCCGTGTGCGTGGCGAAGTCGACGAAGAGATGATCGAGCGCCTGAAAGCGGGCGTGATGCTTGAAGATGGCCCGGCCAAGTTCACTGACATCAAAGAAGCGCCCGGCGGCGAAGGTTTCAACCACTGGTACCACTGCGTGGTAATGGAAGGTCGTAACCGTGAAGTGCGCCGGCTGTGGGAGTCCCAGGGCTTGGTGGTCAGCCGTCTGAAGCGCGTGCGTTTTGGTCCGGTATTTATCACCTCGGACCTGACCATGGGTCGCTGGCGCGAAATGAGCCAGCGCGAAGTGGATATCCTCAGCGAAGAAGTCGGCCTTAAGTCGGTGGCTTTGCCGGACATGAAGGAAAAAGCCCGCGACAAGATCGACCGTCTGCAGCGTAAATCGGCTAAACCGGTGGGGCGTGCTGCGCGTCCAGAGCGAACTCTGCGTCCAGCCCATGGCGGCGGCCCGGCAGCGGGCAGTGATCAGGGTCGTTCGCGTCCTGCGCGTGGCGAAGCTGCTGAGCGTGGCGAGCGTCCGGCGCGCACACCGCGTGCCCCACGTGATGATCAAAGCAAAGGCACCCCAGTTGCTGAGCGCCCGCGTGATGTCAATAACAAGCGTCCGGCCAAGCCGGGTGCGCAACGCCCAGGCGTTGAGTTGGCCGATCGTCCAGCGCGCAAGCCTGCTGGTACGCCGGTTAAACGTCGCAGCCAGCCGAGCCGTGAAGGTCAGCGCCCAGGCTTCGGTCGTGGTCCAAAGCCGGAGTAATTCGCGCGAGCGGATATAAAAAGGCGACCTTCGGGTCGCCTTTTTTTATGGTCTGTCAGCCAGGATGGTCATCCTGTGGGCCGTCGCTGGGCGGCGTTAGGTTTGTCCCGTCATTTTCTGGTCGTTGTGTTTAGCCGGCCATCGACAGGCGGTTGCGGCCATCACGCTTGGAAACAAACAGTGCGTTGTCGGCGCGGCGCAGCAGGCTGTCCATCGACTCGCCTGGCAGCAGGGTGGCGCAGCCGAGGCTGACTGACAGCTCGATGGCTTGGTTCTCGACCAGGTACTGGATGCCCATTACGGCCATGCGCAGGCGTTCGCCGACCATCGAGGCGGCTTCGCGACTGGTGCTGGAGAGCAGCACCATAAATTCTTCACCGCCGTAGCGGAACACCATGTCGACATTGCGCAGGCTGTCTTTCAGGGCGTTGGCCACGGCTTTGAGTGCCTGATCGCCGACGATGTGTCCGTGGTCATCGTTAACACGCTTGAAGTGATCGATGTCGACCATCAGCACCGACAGGGGCTGCAGGGTGCGACGGGCAATGTCCACTTCGCGCTTGAGTGTCTGTTCCATAGCGATGCGGTTGCCGGTTTCGGTCAGCGGGTCGCGCAATGCACTTTGCACGGCGGCGCGGTAGAGCAAGGCATTGCGCAGCGGAAACAGCAGACTGGCGAGCAGTGATTCGAGCTGGCCCAGCTCATCTTCACTGAAGCGCTGGTTGCGCCGGAAAGTCAGCTCGCCGAGGTATTCGCCTTCATGGTTCAGGCGGTAGCCGGCCGAGTGGTTGGCGCGCTCGCCCAAGTCCAGGCGCAGGTCACAGGACGCCAACTGGTAGCTCAGGGCGTCAAGGGGCACCAAGCGCTGCACTTCGCTGAAGAACAGTTCGAGAATACGCTCGACTTCCAGGGAGGTTTGCAGGCGCAGGCTTAATTGCTGGCGCAGTTGCGCGAGGCTAACCGGCTTAAGGGTTTTCTGCAGGCGAGTGGCATAGCCAAGACGCTGTAATTTGGCAGCATCGAAATCGATGGTGTTGGACTGATTGTGCGGGGCCATGAAGCTCTACCTCTAGCGCTGTTCGCGACGACTAGTGGCTATAGAGCGAATTCCGTGCCAATCCCAGTTTTTCAATAAAAGGGCTTTTATTTCAGTGGGTTATTCGTTGGTAGCGGCGGGATGCGGCAAGGGTTTGCCGGTAAATTGGCAAGGCTGATGGCAATTTGCTGCCAGTTAAGTGGAAGCCCGCCGGAAAACCGGCGGGCGGTGCTGGGGGTTATTGCGCGTCAAAGGCCTGGCCGTTGACGCCTGCGCTGTCTGGCCCCATCAGGTACAAGTAGACCGGCATGATCGCCTCGGGCAGCGGGTTGTTCGCCGGGTTTTCGGCCGGGTAGGCCTGGGCCCGCATATTGGTGCGGGTGGCGCCGGGGTTAATGCTGTTGGCGCGCACGTTACTGACGCCATCGACCTCATCGGCCAGTACCTGCATCAAGCCCTCGGTGGCGAACTTCGACACGGCGTAAGCGCCCCAATAAGCACGGCCTTTGCGCCCGACACTGCTGGAGGTGAATGCCACCGAGGCGTCCTGCGAGAGTTTTAGCAATGGCAGCAGGGTGCTGGTGAGCATAAACATGGCGTTGACGTTGACCTGCATAACGCGCATGAAGTTGTCGCCGGAGAGCTGCTCCAGCGGCGTGCGCGGGCCGATGATCGAGGCGTTGTGCAGCAGGCCGTCGAGCTTGCCGAATTCCGCTTCAATCATCGCGGCCAGTTCGTCGTATTGGTGCGGCAGGGCGGTTTCCAGGTTAAACGGGATCACCGCCGCCTGAGGGTGGCCGGCGGCTTCGATGGCGTCGTAAACCTGGCTGAGGTTTGCTTCGGTTTTGCCCAGCAGCAGCACCGTTGCGCCGTGTGCGGCAAAGGTTTTGGCGGCGGTAGCGCCAATGCCACGGCCGGCGCCGGTCACTAGGATCACACGGCCCTTGAGCAGGTCGGGGCGGGCGGAGTAGTCAAACATCAATAAAACCTCATTTCTTTAGGGGCGGGCGGCTTCGGCGCGTGCCCGCGAGCAGTCTTCAGCAGCTGCACAGTGCTCGGTCGAGTACGGCGCGCAATTCCAGCGGATGATCAACCACCACATCGGCGCCCCAGTTGCGGGGGTTGTCCTGTGGGTGGATATAGCCGTAGGTCACGGCGGCGGTCTTGCAGCCTGCAGCGCGACCGGCTTCGATGTCGCGCTCGTCATCACCGACAAATAGGGTGGCGGCCGGTTCTACGCCCATCTGGGTGCAGGCTAGCAGGATCATCTCCGGGTCAGGCTTGCTGCGGCTGACGTGGTCCGGGCAAACCAACGCTGCTGAGCGCAGCGCCAGACCCAATTGCTGCATGATTGGCTCGGCGTAGCGCACCGGTTTGTTGGTCGCCACGCCCCAGACCAGCTTGGCCTGTTCGATATCATCAAGCAGTTCAGCCATGCCCTCGAACGGTTGGGTCAGGACCGCGCAATGTTCTTGGTAGCGCTCGAGAAATTCCAGGCGCAGCGCCTCGAAGCCTTCGGCCTCGGGGTCCATGGCGAAGTTGGCGGCCACCATGGCGCGTGCGCCGCCGGAGACCTGGTCGCGAATCAGCTTGTCGGCAATCGCGGGCAGGCCACGCTCACTGCGCATGGCCTGGCAGATGGCAATAAAGTCCGGGGCGCTGTCGAGTAGGGTGCCGTCCATGTCGAATAGAACTGCTCGTAAACGCATGCCGATCATTCCTCGCGCAGGGTTTGGATCATGTAGTTGACGTCAACGTCGGCTTCCAGCTTGTAGCGTTTGGTCAGCGGGTTGTAGGTCAGGCCGATGATGTCTTTAACCTGCAGGCCGGCGTCACGGCTCCAGGCGCCCAGTTCGGAGGGGCGGATAAACTTCTTGAAGTCGTGGGTGCCGCGCGGCAGCAACTTCATGATGTATTCGGCGCCGATGATGGCGAACAGGTACGCCTTGGGATTGCGGTTGATGGTGGAGAAGAACACCTGGCCGCCGGGTTTAACCATGCGGTAGCAGGCGCGGATCACCGAAGCCGGGTCAGGCACATGCTCAAGCATTTCCAGGCAGGTGACCACGTCGAACTGCTCGGGCATCTCTTCGGCCAGGGCTTCGGCGGTTATCTGCCGGTACTCAACGTTGACGCCGGATTCCAGCTGGTGCAGTTGGGCCACGGCCAGTGGGGCTTCACCCATGTCGATGCCGGTGACGGTCGCGCCGCGTTGTGCCATGGATTCGCTGAGGATGCCGCCCCCGCAGCCTACATCCAGCACCTTCTTGCCGGCCAGGCCGACACGCTCGTCGATCCAGTTGACGCGCAGCGGGTTGATGTCATGCAGGGGTTTGAATTCGCTCTCGCGGTCCCACCAGCGGTGGGCAAGGGCTTCGAATTTGGCGATTTCGGCGTGGTCGACGTTGCTCATATAAATCCCTACAAATCAGGCTGCGGCGAGAGTGGGAGCGCAAGGTGCTCATGGTGCCAGTTTCGCCGGGTGGAGTGGCTGCCACTTGGGCGACCAATGTATGTCAGTTTGTCGCAGTGTGGGCTGTTGGTCGCGGCTAAAGCGCCTCCCGCAAGCCCTGCAGGGCCATGCTAGCGCCCAGCGATCTTTGCGCCCCAGGCGCGGGCGTTGGCGATGATGCGTTGTTCGTCCAGGCGGGTCAGTTGGCCGGCGTCCAGCAGGTGTTTGCCGCCGACCCACAGGTGCTCGACACAGGCGCGTCCGCCGGCATAGAGCAGCTGCGATACCGGGTCATAGACTGGTTGCTGGGCCATGCCGGAGAGGTCAAATGCCACCAAATCGGCGGCCTTTCCCAGCTGCAGTGAGCCAATGTGCTCATCCAGGCCGAGGGCTCGCGCGCCGTTGAGTGTGGCCATGCGCAGCGCGCGGTGAGCGTCCAGGGCGGTGGCAGAGCCAGCGACGGCCTTGGCCAGCAGGGCAGCGGTACGGGTCTCGCCGAGTAAATCGAGATCGTTATTGCTGGCTGCGCCGTCAGTGCCGATGGCGACGTTGACCCCGGCTTGCCAGAGCTTTTCCACTGGGCAGAAGCCGCTGGCGAGCTTGAGATTGGATTCCGGGCAATGGATTACGTTGGTATTGCTGTGCACCAGCAGGGCCAGGTCCTCATCGTCGATCTGAGTCATGTGCACGGCCTGAAAGCGCGGGCCGAGCAGCCCTAGGCGAGCCAGGCGGGCAAGGGGGCGTTCGCCGCGTTGTTCCAGGCTTTGCTGCACTTCAAAAGCGGTTTCGTGCACGTGCATGTGGATGCCGGCGTCCAACTCGGCAGCCAGCATGCAGATGTTTTCCAGCTTGTCGTCGCTCACGGTGTAGGGCGCGTGCGGGCCGAAGGCGACTTTAATGCGCGGGTGATGCTTGAGGTCGCCGTACAGGCTCAGGCCCTTACGCAGCGCCTCATCAGCGTCGCGCGCGCCAGGGATGGGGAAGTCCAGTACGGGGATGGTGATTTGTGCGCGGATGCCGCTGCTGTGCACCAGCTGGCTGGCGGTTTCCGGGAAAAAGTACATGTCAGAGAAGCAGCTGATGCCGCCCTTGAGCTGTTCGGCAATCGCCAGCTCGGTGCCGTCCTGCACGAACTGCTCGTTGACCCATTTGGCTTCTGCCGGCCAGATGTGCTGCTCCAGCCAGGTCATCAGCGGCAAATCATCGGCGAGGCCGCGGAACAGGGTCATGGCGGCGTGCCCGTGGGCGTTGACCAGCCCTGGGGTGAGCAGGCGGTCCGGCAGTTCCAGTACGCGCAGTGCGCTGTGCTTGAGTGCTTCGGCGCGTGGTGCGATCAGTGCAATGCGGCCGTCGCGAATGCCCAGGCCGTGGTTTACCAGCACGACGCCGGCAGGTTCGACCGGGACCAGCCAGGTAGGCAGGAGCAGAAGGTCGAGCGGGGCTTGGGGCATGTTGGCGTTTCCGGCAGTCAGGAGAACGGCGAGTTTATAGGGGAACGCCCTGGGCTTGAAGCGGCTGCCGCCGATCTGGCGCGCTGTGCGTATAATGGCCGGCTTTTTTCGGTGGAGGTGTGTGATGCGCGAGCAATTGCTAGCGGCAGAGAAGGTCAAGGCCATTGAGTGGCGTGACGGTGTTCTGCATCTGCTCGATCAGCGCGCGTTGCCCTTCGAGGAAACCTGGCTCAGCTACCACGCGTCCGCGGATGTGGCTGAGGCGATCCGTAGCATGGTGGTGCGAGGCGCGCCGGCGATCGGCATCAGTGCAGCCTATGCGATTGTGCTGGCGCTGCGCGCGCGCTTGCAGGCTGGGGGCGACTGGCGTGCTGCGCTGGACGCGGATTTCCAGCTGTTGGCCGACTCACGGCCGACGGCAGTGAATCTGTTCTGGGCGCTCAAGTGCATGCGTGATCGGCTTGATCGGCTTAAAAGCACGGATGACCCGCTGGCCCTGCTTGAGGCTTGCGCTGTGGGTATTCACCAGGGTGATCGCGAAGCCAACCTGACCATGGCCGAGCTGGGAGTTGATTTGATTCGCCGCCACCAGGGTAATCAGCAGAACCTATTGACCCACTGCAACGCCGGGGCGCTGGCCACTGGTGGTTTTGGCACGGCCTTGGGGGTGATTCGAGCGGCCTTTCACGATGGCTTGCTGGAGCGCGTGTATGCCGATGAAACCCGCCCCTGGCTGCAAGGCTCGCGCCTGACAGCTTGGGAGTTGGCGGCGGACGGTATTCCAGTGACGGTGAATGCCGACTCGGCCGCTGCGCACCTGATGAAGACCCGCGGTATTACCTGGGTCATTGTTGGGGCTGACCGCATCGCCGCCAATGGCGATGTAGCCAACAAGATCGGCACCTATCAGTTGGCCGTCAATGCCATGCACCACGGGGTGCGCTTTATGGTGGTGGCGCCCAGCTCGACCATTGATATGGCCACCGAGCACGGCGACGACATCGTGCTGGAAGAGCGTGATGCCAGTGAGTTGCTGGAGTTGGGCGGCAAGCGTATCGCCGGTGAAATAGACGCGCTCAATCCAGTGTTTGATGTCACTCCGGCCGACCTGATCGACTTTATCGTCACCGAAAAGGGTGTGGTTGATCGTCCGGATGCCGAAAAAATGGCGCAATTGATGTGCCGCAAGCGTCTGCATTGAGTTTTGTCCAGTGCGCGCACGCACCCAGTCGCCAGGCTGGTGCTGGGGATAGGTGCGTCGCGGCGATTGTGGTAAGCTCCGGCGGTTTTCGGGGGTGCTCGTTATGGGCCTCTCACCTGCGCAGATACATGGCATAACTTATTGATTTGTCGTGAGTCGCTATGAGCCTCAAGGCTCGGCGACAGGCTCCACACCACTCAGGATGAGCGGCGCGGAGTTTCACCAGAAAAAGGAACAAGGCTACTCATGGGCGAACTGGCCAAAGAAATCCTCCCGGTCAATATTGAAGACGAACTCAAGCAGTCTTACCTCGACTACGCGATGAGCGTAATTGTCGGGCGCGCACTGCCGGATGCACGTGATGGCTTGAAGCCCGTGCACCGCCGTGTGCTGTTTGCCATGAGTGAGTTGGGTAACGACTGGAACAAGGCATACAAGAAGTCCGCCCGTGTGGTCGGTGACGTAATCGGTAAGTATCACCCGCACGGTGACACCGCGGTGTACGACACCATCGTACGGATGGCGCAGCCATTCTCCCTGCGCTACCTGCTGGTCGATGGTCAGGGCAACTTCGGTTCGGTGGACGGCGATAACGCCGCCGCGATGCGATACACCGAAGTACGCATGACCAAGCTGGCCCATGAGCTGCTGGCTGACCTGCACAAAGAAACCGTGGACTGGGTGCCGAACTACGACGGCACCGAAATGATCCCGGCGGTGATGCCAACCAAGGTCCCGAACCTGTTGGTCAACGGCTCCAGCGGTATTGCCGTGGGCATGGCCACCAATATTCCCCCGCACAACCTCACGGAAGTGATCAACGGCTGTCTGGCCCTGATCGACAACGGCGAGCTGACGGTCGATGAACTGATGCAGTACATCCCGGGCCCGGACTTCCCAACGGCGGCGATCATCAACGGTCGCGCCGGCATTATCGAGGCGTATCGCACCGGCCGTGGCCGTATCTACATGCGTGCCCGCGCGATTATCGAAGACATCGACAAGGTCGGTGGTCGTCAGCAGATCATCGTCAGCGAGCTGCCGTATCAGCTGAACAAGGCGCGCTTGATCGAGAAGATCGCCGAGCTGGTTAAAGAGAAGAAGCTCGAAGGCATTACTGAGCTGCGTGATGAGTCCGACAAGGACGGCATGCGCATCGTGATCGAGCTGCGTCGTGGCGAAGTACCGGAAGTGGTACTCAACAACCTCTACGCGCAAACCCAGATGCAGTGCGTGTTCGGCATCAACGTGGTGGCGTTGATCGACGGCCAGCCGAAGGTCCTTAACCTCAAGGACATGCTCGAAGCCTTTATTCTGCACCGCCGTGAAGTGGTCACCCGCCGCACCGTATTCGAGCTGCGCAAGGCCCGTGAACGTGGCCATATCCTTGAAGGTCAGGCAGTTGCTCTGTCCAACATCGACCCGGTTATCGCCCTGATCAAAGCATCGCCGACCCCGGCTGAAGCCAAGCTGGCGCTGATTGCCACACCTTGGGAATCCAGTGCTGTGGAAACCATGGTTGAGCGCGCCGGGGCTGACGCCTGTCGTCCGGATGATCTCGATCCGCAATACGGTCTGCGTGACGGCAAGTATTTCCTCTCGCCAGAACAGGCTCAGGCCATTCTTGAGTTGCGTTTGCACCGTTTGACCGGTCTTGAGCATGAAAAACTGCTGGCCGAGTACCAGGAAATTCTCACCCAGATCGGTGAGCTGATCCGCATCCTCACCAGCTCCGTGCGCCTGATGGAAGTGATCCGCGAAGAACTGGAAGCAATCAAGGCCGAGTTCGGCGACGCTCGTCGTACCGAGATTCTCGACAATCGTCTGGATCTGAGCCTGGCTGACCTGATCACCGAAGAAGAGCGTGTGGTCACCATCTCTCACACCGGTTATGCCAAGTCGCAACCGTTGACCGCCTACCAGGCGCAGCGTCGCGGCGGTAAAGGTAAATCGGCAACCGGGATCAAGGATGAGGACTACATCGAGCATCTCCTGGTCGCCAACAGCCACGCCACGCTGTTGCTGTTCTCCAGCAAGGGCAAGGTGTACTGGCTGAAAACCTACGAAATTCCGGAAGCCTCGCGCGCCGCCCGTGGTCGTCCGCTGGTCAACCTGTTGCCGCTGGACGAAGGCGAGCGCATCACCGCCATGCTGCAGATCGATCTGGAAGCGCTGCGTCAACAAGCGCCAGAAGGTGATGAAGCAGACGACATCGAAGGTGTGCTGGTTGAGGCCGAAGAAGTCGAAGAGCTGGCCGAAGGCGATGACGCCGACGACGAAACCCCGGATGAGCCGACCGGTGCCTACATCTTTATGGCCACGGCCAAAGGCACCGTGAAGAAAACCCCGCTGGTGCAGTTCAGCCGTCCGCGTAGTTCGGGTTTGATCGCCCTCAAGCTGGATGAAGATGACACCCTGATCTCCGCCGCTGTCACTGACGGTGCGCGCGAAGTGATGATGTTCTCCGACGGCGGCAAGGTGATTCGCTTTAAAGAAAGCAAAGTGCGCACCATGGGCCGTACCGCTCGCGGTGTGCGCGGTATGCGCCTGCCGGAAGGGCAGGAGATTATCTCCATGCTGATTCCGGAAGCAGGTGCGCAGATTTTGACGGCCTCCGAGCGCGGTTACGGCAAGCGCACGGCGATGGACGAGTTCCCGCGTCGTGGGCGTGGCGGTCAGGGCGTGATCGCCATGGTCAGCAACGAGCGTAACGGCAAGCTGGTGGGTGCGGTGCAGGTGCTGGAAGGCGAGGAAATCATGCTGATTTCCGACCAGGGCACCCTGGTACGTACCCGTGTCAGCGAAGTATCGAGCCTCGGCCGTAACACCCAGGGCGTGACCCTGATCAAGCTGGCCAAGGATGAAACCTTGGTTGGCCTTGAGCGTGTGCAGGAGCCTTCGGCGGAAGATGACGAAGAGCTGCTGGACGGTGAAGAGGCTGTTGAAGGCGTGGTCGAGGATGCAGATGCTGCACCTGAGGCCGCTGCTGACGAAAGCCCAATCAGCGAAGAGTAATCGGTCAGGGCGGGTTTCCCCGCCCGTGACGGCGTAGGATTTGGCGGCTGGTTGATAGCCAGCCGCTCACCATTTTGAGCGAGAGTGGATGTGAGCAAGCGAGCCTTTAACTTCTGCGCCGGCCCAGCCGCGCTTCCTGAAGCTGTTCTGCAGCGCGCCCAAGCGGAACTCCTCGACTGGCAAGGCAAAGGCCTGTCGGTGATGGAGATGAGTCACCGCAGTGATGAATACACCGCCATCGCGGAAAAGGCCGAGCAGGACCTGCGCGATCTGATGACCATTCCGTCCGACTACAAGGTGCTGTTCCTGCAGGGCGGGGCCAGCCAGCAGTTCGCTGAAATTCCGCTCAACCTGCTGCCCGAAGACGGCGTTGCCGACTACATCGACACCGGTATCTGGTCGAAGAAAAGCATCGAAGAAGCCAGCCGCTACGGCAATATCAATGTCGCCGCCAGCGCCAAGGCTTATGACTACTTCGCCATTCCTGGGCAGAACGACTGGCAGCTGTCGAAAGACGCCGCCTACTTGCACTACGCCAGCAACGAAACCATTGGTGGCCTGCAGTTCGACTGGGTTCCTGAGGTGGGTGACGTGCCGCTGGTCGCGGATATGTCCTCCGATATCCTCTCGCGGCCGATCGATGTGTCGAAATTCGGCCTGATCTACGCCGGCGCGCAGAAGAACATCGGCCCCAGCGGCCTGGTGGTGACCATCGTGCGTGAAGACCTGCTCGGCCGTGCCCGTAGCGTCTGCCCGACCATGCTCAACTACAAAGTCGCTGCCGATAACGGCTCGATGTACAACACCCCGGCGACCTTCTCCTGGTACCTGTCCGGCCTGGTGTTCGAGTGGCTGAAAGAGCAGGGCGGCGTAGCCGCTATGAAGCGCATCAACCGCGCCAAGAAAGACCTGCTGTACAAGGCCATCGATACCAGCGATTTCTACAGCAACCCGATTGCTGTTAATGCGCGCTCCTGGATGAACGTGCCGTTCCGCCTGGCTGACGAGAAGCTCGATAAGGCCTTCCTCGCCGGTGCCGATGCCCGTGGCTTGCTCAACCTCAAGGGGCATCGCTCGGTGGGTGGCATGCGCGCTTCCATCTATAACGCGGTGGGCCTGGATGCTGTAGAGGCGCTGGTGGCTTACATGGCTGAGTTCGAAAAGGAGCACGGCTGATGACCGATCAAGTGTCTGAGCAGGAGTTGCAGGCCCTGCGCCTGCGCATCGATAACCTCGATGAAAAAATTCTCGCGCTGATCAGTGATCGCGCCAGCTGCGCCGAAGAAGTCGCGCGGGTCAAAATGAAGGCCCTGCCAGAGGGCGAGAAGCCGGTGTTCTACCGCCCGGAGCGTGAAGCTCAGGTGCTCAAACGCATCATGGAACGCAATAAAGGTCCGTTGGGTAACGAAGAAATGGCGCGGTTGTTCCGCGAAATCATGTCTTCCTGCCTGGCGCTGGAAAACCCGCTCAAGGTTGCTTACCTCGGCCCAGAGGGCACCTTCTCGCAAGCGGCGGCGATGAAGCACTTTGGCCACGCGGTGATCAGTGTGCCGATGGCGGCGATTGATGAAGTGTTCCGCGAAGTGGCTGCCGGTGCGGTGAACTTCGGTGTGGTGCCGGTGGAGAACTCCACCGAAGGCGCGATCAACCACACGCTCGACAGCTTCCTTGAGCACGACATGGTCATCTGTGGAGAAGTCGAGCTGCGTATTCACCACCATCTGCTGGTCGGTGAAACCACCAAAACCGACAAAATCACCCGTATCTATTCCCATGCTCAGTCGCTGGCGCAGTGCCGCAAGTGGCTGGACGCGCATTATCCCAACGTTGAGCGCGTGGCCGTATCGAGCAACGCCGATGCCGCCAAGCGGGTGAAGAGCGAGTGGAACAGCGCGGCGATTGCCGGCGATATGGCGGCCAGCCTGTATGGCCTGACCAAACTGGCGGAAAAGATCGAAGACCGTCCGGACAACTCCACGCGCTTCTTGATCATTGGTAGCCAGGAAGTGCCGCCGACCGGTGACGATAAGACCTCGGTGATTATTTCCATGAGCAACAAGCCGGGCGCGCTGCATGAGTTGCTGGTGCCGTTCCACAACAACGGCATCGACCTGACGCGTATCGAAACCCGTCCGTCGCGCAGCGGCAAGTGGACCTACGTGTTCTTTATCGACTTCGTCGGCCATCACCGCGACCCGTTGATCAAGGACGTGCTGGAAAAGATCAACCAGGAAGCCGTAGCGCTCAAGGTGCTGGGTTCCTATCCCAAAGCGGTACTTTAAAACTGCTGCGGCAGGTCTCGGGTTTCAAGCTACACGCGCATCGACGCCGGGCTGTACTTGGGGCTTGCGGCTTTAAGCGTGAGGCTTTGTTATGACCGATTTCCTCGCCCTGGCCCAGCCAGGCGTTCAGCAGTTGTCGCCCTATGTGCCAGGCAAACCAGTGGACGAACTGGCCCGTGAGCTGGATCTGGATCCGGCCAGCATCGTCAAGCTGGCCAGTAACGAAAATCCACTCGGCCCTAGCCCTAAAGTGCTGGAGGCGATCCGCGCTGAGTTGGCTGAATTGACCCGTTACCCCGATGGCAACGGCTTCGAGCTGAAAAGCCGTTTGGCTGCGCGCTGCGCCGTGCAGATCAATCAGGTCACGCTGGGCAATGGCTCCAACGATATTCTCGATCTGGTTGCCCGCGCCTACCTGGCCCCCGGTCTGAATGCCGTGTTCAGCCAATACGCCTTTGCCGTTTATCCCATCTCGACCCAGGCAGTAGGGGCGCAGGGCAAAGTGGTGCCGGCTAAGGGCTACGGCCATGACCTTGAGGCCATGCTCGCCGCCATCGATGAAAACACCCGTGTGGTGTTTATCGCCAACCCGAACAACCCAACCGGCACCTGGTTCGGCCCTGATGCGCTGGAGCGTTTTCTCGCTCGCGTGCCCAGCAATGTGCTGGTGGTGCTGGATGAGGCCTATATCGAGTTCGCCGAGGGTGATGAGCTGACGGACGGCCTCAAGTACCTGGCGCGTTATGACAATTTTCTGGTCTCGCGCACCTTCTCCAAGGCCTATGGCTTGGCGGCGCTGCGTGTTGGCTACGCGCTCAGCTCGGCGCAGATAGCGGATGTGCTCAATCGTGTGCGTCAGCCATTCAACGTCAACAGCCTGGCTTTGGCCGCCGCCTGTGCGGCGCTGGATGATGGCGATTATTTGGCGCAAAGCCGTCAGCTCAATGACGCCGGCATGGCGCAGCTGGAAGCTGGCTTGCGCGAGTTGGGGCTGAGCTGGATACCGTCAAAAGGCAACTTTATTGCCGTGGATTTTGCTCGTGACACGGCGGCGATCAACCAGGCGCTGCTACGTGCCGGGGTGATCGTGCGGCCAGTGGCCGGTTATGGCATGCCGAATTTCTTGCGGGTATCGATTGGTTTGCCTGCGGAGAACGCCCGCTTCCTTGAGGTGTTGGCTGAGGTGTTGCGCGCGTGAGTGATTTCAACGCGGCTGACACGGCACTGCCATCTGCTGCGCCTAAGCTCGGGCGCCTGGTGGTTATCGGCTTGGGGTTGATTGGTGGCTCCTTTGCCAAGGGCCTGCGCGAGCGCGGCCTGTTCAGTGAGGTGGTGGGGGTCGATTTGGATCTCGAGTCGCAGCGTATGGCCGTCGACTTGGGTGTGGTTGATCGCTGTGAAACAGACTTGGCGGCGGCTTGTCAGGGGGCGGCGGTGATTCAGCTGGCCGTGCCGATTTTGGCCATGGAGAAGCTCCTGAGTGAGCTGGCGAAGCTTGACCTGGGCGCTACGGTGCTGACCGATGTCGGCAGTGCCAAGGGCAATGTAGTGCGCGCTGCACGCCTGGCCTTTGCGGGGCGGCCTGTGCGCTTTGTACCGGGCCATCCGATAGCCGGCTCCGAGCAAAGCGGTGTAGAGGCCGCCAATGTTGAGCTGTTTCGTCGGCATAAGGTGATCCTGACGCCGAGCGAGCAGAGTGATGCGGCCGCGTTGGCGTTGGTCGATGGCTTGTGGCGCGAGCTCGGTGCGGATGTCGAGCATATGGACGTCGAGCATCATGATCAGGTGCTCGCTGCGACCAGTCATCTGCCGCACCTGCTGGCCTTTACGCTGGTCGACTCGCTGGCCAAGCGCAGTGAGAACCTAGAGATTTTTCGTTACGCTGCCGGCGGCTTTCGCGACTTCACGCGCATTGCCGGCAGTGATCCAGTCATGTGGCATGACATCTTTCTCGCCAATCGCGAGGCGGTACTGCGCACGCTGGACGTATTTCGCGACGACCTCGACGCCTTGCGCGACGCGGTTGACGCTGGGGACGGGCACCAATTGCTGGGCGTATTTACACGCGCCCGCGTGGCCCGTGAGCATTTCGGCAAAATTCTCGCCCGTAGGGCCTATGTGGACGCTATGCACTCGAACGATCTGATTTTTCTGGCTAACCCTGGCGGCAAACTCTCTGGGCGAATTCGTGTGCCGGGTGATAAATCCATCTCGCACCGCTCGATCATGCTCGGTTCACTGGCTGAAGGGGTGACTGAGGTTGAAGGCTTCCTTGAGGGGGAGGATGCGCTGGCAACCATTCAGGCGTTCCGTGATATGGGCGTGGTCATCGAAGGGCCACACCATGGACGCGTCACTGTGCACGGTGTTGGTTTGCATGGTTTGAAGGCGCCGCCTGGGCCGATCTACCTGGGTAACTCGGGCACCTCCATGCGCCTGTTAGCGGGCCTGCTGGCGGCTCAGACTTTCGATACCACCCTGACCGGTGATGCCTCGCTGTCCAAGCGCCCAATGAATCGCGTGGCCAAGCCATTGCGGGCCATGGGTGCGATTATTGAAACCGGGCCTGAAGGACGTCCGCCGCTGACGATTCGTGCCGGTGCGCGCCTGGGTGGCATGACCTATGAAATGCCGATGGCCAGTGCACAAGTTAAATCCTGCATGTTGTTGGCGGGGCTGTATGCGGCGGGTTCGACCACGGTAATCGAGCCGGCTCCGACCCGTGACCACACCGAGCGCATGCTGCGCGGCTTCG
>Ga0181597_10002523_pt1 | contig 19837 bp, 16 predicted proteins | sample 041ome_5_FD_148647 | JGI IMG/M metagenome (GOLD analysis project Ga0181597, IMG submission 148647) | Coastal salt marsh microbial communities from the Groves Creek Marsh, Skidaway Island, Georgia - 041403US metaG (spades assembly) | ecosystem: Environmental > Aquatic > Marine > Intertidal zone...
GCGGGGACTTCTATAGAATGAATATCAACGCTTGCTTTTTTCGCCTGCATGATGCCTTTGACATTGGGTTTTCTGACCTTGAAGTCGCCTTTGTCGCAGGATACCACCGCAGGCAGCGGGACGTTGAGTCTAGCGTTCCCCGCACCGCTTGGAGCGATCACAGAAAGGCCGTCGTCGAAGGATGCGCCGATGGCGTTTGAGACTGATGCCCAACCCAAGCGCTCTGCAAGTCCGGGCCCTGTTGACCCAGCGCCGGTGTCGGCAGCAGCCTTGCCGCAGTACACCACTTCGGCGCCGAGTTCAGTCACGGCTTTTGCGAGGACGGTTTGGAGGGCGTTGGAATCCATTTCTCCCTCTGCGTCCACCCGAACGAGACGGTCGACCCCGATGGCTTTGGCGTCTTTGAGGATTTTATCGCACCCGGCACCGCCGACGGTGAGGGCCGTCACTTCACCTCCAGAGGCTTCGCGGTGCTGCAAGGCGGTCTCAACTGCAAATTCGTCGTAAGGGCTCATCACCATCTTGACGGCGGAGAGGTCAACTCGGCCACCGTTGACGGCGATTTTTGCATTTGTATCGGGGACTTGTTTGACGAGGACGACGATGTTCGGCATGGTGCAGGACTCCTACGGTTCAACGACCTGCAAGCAATTGATGAACCTTGCCTCTTCACCGTGTGCGTGGATTCGGGGGCCGGTGATTTCTTCTCCGCGCGGTTAGTCTTATGAACCGTCCCGCCAGCCGGAAGTTTCCATGCCGCAAGAACACGAAATCGACCTTGACCCCGAAGAACAAGCCATTCTCCGCGCTTGGCGCCTCCTGGTCAGCGAACATTACCTCGAAGACATTCAACACCTTCAGGGAAACCCCGGAATCATCCACGGTTTTGAAATCGCTCATCACCTGATTTGCCAGTACGAGGATTTGAAAATAGCCTTCCATCTAAAACCGACGCGTTTTCATGACCTCGGACATCAAGTGATGCGAGAACAGTTTGACGAGCACATGGTGCGCATGCGCCCCGTCATTCGTGTTGTCGAATTGGATACCGACTATCGACGTCGTATCGACACGCTCCGAATGCGAGACCGAAATCAAGTCGTCAGCATCACCGTCAAAATCAACGACATTTCCCCTGCTTACGGTTGGGTCACGGAAGCGGTGTACGAATGCAAACGATGCAAGGAGCAGACCACGATCAAACAACGCCGTGCACGCGAGCGGGAAAGTCCAAGCCATTGCGAGGCGTGTTTCACACGCATGTTAAAGCGACTTGACATGGAAGAAGAGCCCTTCGCTGTTCGCCCGCCGCGTCCGAATTTTGTGATGTCGAGTGAGCATTCCAATTACGAAGATGTCCAAGACATCCACATGTGTCAAGCGGTGTTCAATGAAAAGGGTGAGCTCGTGCATGTTTCGGATGAGGACGAGATGGTTGGTATCGTGTCCGATGACCTCGTTGGCGAACTGGTGAAAGGGACCTGTGTTCGGTTGAATGGAATTGTTCGGGTTGAACCCTTCCCCAACCGCACCTTTTCGAAGGATACTCGCCGCATCCTTTCGCTTCAGGTGCTCAGCGTTGAGCCGCTCGAAGGTGAGGCTTGAACGTTCAGGCATTCGTGAGTTGCGTTACCGCATCCAGAAGGGCCGAGTCGTTGTTGAAGTGGGTGTGCACGCCTGCAAGCCCTCGGGCAAGGCCGTCGGCAACGCCAAATTTAGCATCAAGCGGGTGCAATGAACCGTCCATGACCGCATCTCGAAACGCTTCAAGCGATGTCCACGTCGATGGCTCGCCAAAGCGCGGATCGGGGGTGACGATGATTTCCCCGAACTCGGCGAGAACGATGTGTTCTGCGAGTTCGTAAACGGGCGATTGTGGGTCGTCGGGTGAAATGTAGGCCTTCCGCATCTTCTTGCGAATTTGCTCGGGCGTGTCATGGAGCAAGAGGGCGCCGGTTGGGTCCGATTTCGACATTTTATGGTCAAAGGATTCCATTCTCGAACCCGATGCCTTCAGTGAAGAGATGATGGGGGTGTGGAGGCAGGTGGCTTTTTCCCAGCCGTACTTGGAGGCCACGTCGCGCATGAACATGTGGGCCTTTCGTTGGTCCATGCCGCCGATGGCCACGTCAATGTCCATTTCGAAAATGTCTGCCGCTTGCATGGCGGGGTAGTAAAACTTAGAGAGGTCGTGGTCTGAAGAAGCCTCGTCCCGACCCATGATGGTGAATGTCTTTCTTACCATGGCGAGGGTCGCTCCCTTGGAACAGCGCAAGACGCGTGCCCAATAATCGGGTGATTCCATCACCGTTGATGCCCAAACAAACCGCAATTCCCCCGGGCCCTCTCCTTCGGGCGGGTGGTCAAGCAGTGCACGAAACGTCGCTTCCATGTACTTCGCCGTGGTTTGGATGGCGTCCATGTCGCCGTTGAATTTGTCGTTCACCCAAGCGTGCCAGTCGGCGAGAAAAATCATCACGTTGGCTTTGGCCTCAAGCATGCGTTTGCATTGCAGGGCGAGCACCTTCCAGCCGATGTGGGCTTTGCCGCTGGGCTCAAAACCGACATAACAACGAATCACGTCGTCTTTTCCATGGCTCTTTTCCCCTGAGAGAACGCCAATCAGATGGTCGACGCCGACGACTTCTTCCACCCTGCCAACCATGGTCGCCAGGCGTTCACGGGATGCAGCGTCCAATTTGGCCACCCCTTCCGAGTCCATCAAGGAGGGAGGAAGAGGTTGATCGCCTGGCATGGGGATGCCTCAAAACAGGTCGTTGAGTTTCTTGACTTGCGTTTCTGTGGGCAACTCGCCTTTTTCCATCGTCGCTTCGAGGGCTTCGATGAGTTGATGTGCTTTTTTGACCGTGGCCTCGTCAACGTTCTTCATCATCTCTATGGACTTGTGAGCCATCTTGATGGCTGATTTTGCTTTGGAGAGTTTTTTTGCGTCTTCTTTTGCTTTGTCGCCCCGCTGCTTGGCGTTGTATCCTGTGGCCTCATCAAGGAAGCCGGACCAGCGCTTGCGAGATTCCATCGCTTGTTCTCTGCCGTTCTCGCTGTCGAGAAGCGCTGCAAGGTCAGCGCCCTTCAACTGCTCAACATCCACGGCCAATTTCCCGCTGCTGTCGTAGGAGCCTTCCACTTTGACCAACAGGCCGAACGAGCCGGTGAACGCCCCGTCAGCATCGACATGAATGTTGTCAAAATATCCCGTCGCCAACTTGGCCAAGCCTGCATTTCCACCCATGCTTTTGATGAGTCCACGTTTCACGGCAAATCGCTCCATGGCACCGGGAAAGCCTCCCGTCAAATAAGGCTCACCGTGGAAGGGGCTGAGGTGAGGCCCCACAAGGGGAGGGGTTTTCATACCCGCCGAGGTGGCGAGAGCATGCGAAGTCGACTTTTTCTCGCCCTTGGCCTCGCTTTCCTCATGCTCCAGCCTGCGGTGCTGGCAGAAGGGCTGGTCACCCGGGTTTCGCTTGAGGATGTTGGCGTGTTGGGTGAGAGCGATTTGGGCATTCGCGTTGGGGCCGTATCCCCTGACGGCACCGATGTTCTCATTGCGGGCATGGAAGGATTTGCTCGCCTCATTTCAGCCGACGAAGCAGGTGATAGGGGTCAAGACGTTGAGCTGTTAACGGGTCGAAACAGCACGGTGCACGACATCGCTTGGCATCCTCGAGGGAACACTGCGATCTTGGTGGGCGATGAAGGCCTTGCCATGCGCTACGATTCGTACGACCACAGCGTGACGTATGTCAACGGGACGTTCAGTGTTCTCGGTTACGAATTAACCGCCGTTGTGTGGCGTCCATCCGGTGATTTTGCGTATGTTGGTGCGACCGACGGGTCCCTTTGGAAATTCGCAGAACACACCGGGTTTGAGCGCCTTGAAGGACTCGGGGCAAGCGCCGTGACCGACCTCGCATGCCATCGGAATCACAACATTTGCTTTGTTGCTTCAATGGACGACGGTCTTGGTGTCATTGACGGCGATCATCGTTTGACATGGATGCCTAATTCCTCGGCTCAAACATGGGTCGGTATTGACTGCACCAATGCGATTCTGAAAGAATGCGTCGGGTTTGCGAGCGGCCTGCTCAGCCGCGTCATTCAAATCAACACCCTCAATCCACAATTCAGCACCGTCGGCCCCGCCATGAAGCTCGACCTTTCGGAAGGGGAACACATCGATGTCAGTCCTGGCTATGGAGGGACAGGACTCGTTCACCTCGCTCCGTTCGGTATCGTTCGTCACGAATCCATGACTGGGTCTGCAGAGACCGTGCTGATGCCGAGCGACGCGGCTGCTTGGAACGAAGTCATCGCAGGGCGAACGCTGGCCGTGGTGTGGGAAAACAGCCTTCACCGCGGCTTCATCATCACGGAGTTTGGAAACATCATCGCCTTTACGCCGGCCACGGAAGAAGTTGAGACCACGATCATGGACGTGCTCGTGCTGGGTGCGGTTGCCATCTCGGTGCCCGGCGTCATTCTCGGTCTAATTTACATGAACAGCCCGTTCCTCCAGCGCAAGTACAGAGCGTTGCGTTTTGGGAAGAAATGAAACGGTTCTCGTTGCCTGCGTAAAGGGTTATGTTGATGAAGCACCCGCGTGGCAGTTAATCTGAGGGAGCCCCATGGAACCGTTTGAAGGACTCGACTTTTTTGACATCGAAAGCCTTCTTACCGAAGAGGAGATTATGATTCGCGACATGGTTCGCGAATGGGTTGACGAAGCGGTGATTCCGAAGATTGAGAAAGCCTGCGAGGACGGTGTTTTCCTCGATGAATGGCGGGTCGCTCTTGGTGAAATGGGTGTGCTCGGAGCGCCGCTCAAAGGCTACGGCTGCCCCGGTCTTTCCTACGTCGCCTACGGCCTCATCTGTCAGGAACTCGAACGAGGCGACAGCGGGCTTCGCTCCTTTGCTTCCGTGCAGGGTTCACTCGCCATGTATCCCATCTGGGACTTCGGTTCAGAGGAGCAAAAAGAGACCTACCTCCCCAAAATGGCCTCGGGTGAATGGGTGGGCTGCTTTGGCCTCACCGAACCCGATTACGGCTCGAACCCCGGCGACATGGTCACGAAAGCCGAAGACAAAGGAGACCACTATGTGCTCAACGGCGCGAAAATGTGGATCACCAACGGATCCATCGCTGATGTGGCCGTTGTGTGGGCCAAACTTGACGGCGTGATTCGCGGATTCATTGTGGAAAAAGGTGACGAGGGTTTCTCAGCACCTGAAATGAAAGGCAAGCACTCCCTCAAGGCCAGCGTGACCAGCGAACTGGTGTTTCAGGACTGCAAGATTCCCAAGGACCGGATGCTCCCGGGCGTCAAAGGGCTACGAGGGCCGTTTTCCTGTTTGAACAACGCTCGTTACGGCATTTCATGGGGGGCTTTAGGTTCGGCCATGGCCTGTTTCCACAGCGCCAAGACTTACGCACTCTCCCGCATTCAATTCGACCATCCTATTGCATCGTACCAACTCGTCCAGAACAAATTGGCATGGATGCTGCGTGAAATCACCAAAGGACAGCTGCTTGCTTACCATCTTGGTCGAAAGAAGGATGACGGTACTTGGTTCCCAGAACAGATTTCGCTGGCGAAGATGAACAATGTTGACATCGCCTTGGAGATTGCTCGCGTCGCTCGAGACATCCACGGAGCGAACGGCATCTTGGACGAATATCCCATCATGCGTCACATGGCGAACCTTGAGTCGGTAAAAACTTACGAGGGGACCCATGACATCCATAACCTCATTCTTGGGCGTTACATCACCGGCATTCAAGCCTTCACGCGAAACGCTTGATGGCCCTCGACATGCGGTGGCTTCAATGGTGGAATTGGGGCATTACGTTCTCTATGTGCGCTCGATGGAGCCCATGGTTCAATTTTACACCCGAGTCGTCGGTTTGGATGTGGTCGGGACAACCTTTGGTGGACGGGCCACGGCCCTAAGCGGTGGTCGTACCCATCACGAACTTCTCCTGTTGGAAGTTGGGGATGCACCCGGTCCTCTGGAGGGTCGTCGCATTGGCCTTTACCACACCGGTTGGTGCATTGGTGACGATGACGCCGCCTTGGTGGACGCCAAATCGAGATGCCGTGCTCATGGCGTGCAAGTCCTCGGGCAGAGCGATCACGGCGTTTCGCATTCGGTGTACGTCCTGGACCCTGATGGCAACGAGGTGGAACTCTACGTGGATGTCGAGGGCATTGATTGGGCCAACGATGCTTCCTGGCTGGCGTATCCTGTTCGCCCGCTGGACCTCCCCGAAGAGTGAAGTTTCAATCCGGAAAACCAACGCTTCTGTCCGGTCAATCGGACACATGATGCGAATGCTTGTACCGGGAAACTATCTGCAAATACCACGGTGTAGGAATTGAGCGATGACCAAAGGTACCTTTAAAATTTGATGTACCTTCCCTATCTAGGAATAGCATGGTGAAGACGAAAGCCACAATTATTTTGATAATTTTATTCGCAGTACCATTCAATCCAATATTTGGCGTAGCTGTTGCTCAGGATACATCCGAGGGAATCGCCCACATTACGCTTGAACATAGTGATAAGAAGTACACTGCCATAAGAGATCCTACACTTCTTCCACCTTCACTACCTCTGTTTGGTACTCAAAATTTTTATTCTGAAAGATTTGGTGAGACGTTTGTCAGTTACAATCGGCTGTATTCTAAATCGGGTAGCCTTATTGTGATTGGCGGCCCTGATTACTATGCTCTTCGGGAGCTTTCTGAGTCTTATGCGCTATTTCAGAATTTGAGTATTTTCTCCTTTGAATCTAATGAGTACCTAAAGTTGAGTGAACCCGTTGAGATAAATGGCGACTACAGTTTTCAAATGAGGAATTATTGTTCTACAAAATGGATATTTTCTGATACATGCTTCGATGATGCAAATATTGTTCTCGACCGCTATCTCATCGTTTTAGGTAGTCACTGGGAGGAACAAGATTTCATTTTTGATCTCAAATTAAATACAACAATCTATGTTGGTAGTATTCTTTTTGCTGATACCGATACGTCTGGACTTGGCTATACCTTGTTTGAAACTGAGAATGTAAGCATTGGCAAAAGAGAACTGATCATTTTGTACCCAAACGCTGCTCCTGTCACAATCGACAACTATTCCATGTGGGATAATAGCTACAATCTTCCGGAAATGTGCAAATCAAAAGATTACATACGCCTTCGCTACTATGACAGATATGCTAACCCACAGAGCATCTACAAGTTGATCAACACACAAAATCTATCCTCCATTGAATATTCAAAGGGTGAAGAGTGCTTACAGTATGGTGAGTATGTTTTGGTGGACCAAATCCCTTACTCAATGAATGAGTTGTTCGAATTACGCGCCCATAACAAAATGAAAGATACTTCCAAATTTGTGGGTTTACAGTGTCAACATAATATGGTGGGCAGCCATTATCAAAATAGCGTTGAGGCTAATGAATATGAATTGCGCTTCATACGTTGCTATACGCAAAATTCAGCTAATTCCAGTTATTTTTTTGACACTATGTCGGGGAACATTCTAGAGACTTACAAAAATTATGAGCCGGCGCAAAGCAACGAAGATTTCATTCTGTTCCGAAATGATAACCAAGATTGTTTTTTGCTGGACACCGAATCTAATACTCTAATACCAATTATTGAATTATCCGATTTCTCATGTAGCCGCCCTTTTCTGCATGAAAATCGTCTATTCCTGGCAGGTGGCTTTGCAGTTATAGAATATTCATCAGATGGTAGAATTGACTTTGATGACAGTGTCGCATTGAAGGATGTTGGTTTGGATGAAACGCTAAACAGCGCGTTAGAGGACCTCGCTGAATCCAACATTTTCTCGATTCTTCTCTCGCTCTTTTTGTTTCTCATATTGGTGAAATCAAGAAGAGATTCAAACAGAAACATCAACCAACTTCGAGAAGATCTAATTGAGGAAAATGCATCAACCGAATATGAACATGCTATTGATGTTCGAGATGAGAGAACTTTCCCCAACCAGAATTTAGATGCTGAACTGATTCGTGCGATCAACCTCTTTCCTGATTGGTCAAGAGCACAGATTCAGGAATACTTCGCCAATGGATGGTCAGTCGATGAGTTGGTTGAATGGAGAGAAGATGAAAAGAACAAGTGATGCATTCATAAATGTACGAATGTTTTTTTCAGAATGGGGCTGGAATCGCGAAACTCAATGGTTCCTTCCGTACAATCGTAGATAAATTCGGAGTGCTCGTACCGGGAAACTCAACAATTCCCTCCGTACAATCGTACATAAGTTCGGAGTGCTCGTACCGGGAAACGAAACATCTCCTTTGATGAGGTGGCGCCGCTTCGCCTTCTTTCCCTGTGCTCCCAAAATGAGCGGATGAAAGGCAATGTGCAAAGAAAACACTTTCACCTGTGCCCATGGACGAGGAACCATCGGTGTCGCTCAATGCTGGATGAGGAACTTCCATGATCGACCAAGCCATCCTCGCTCTTGGTGTCTTTTTGATCGCCTTCACTTTTGCGCCCGTCGGCATGGGCGGGGGCTTGATTTTTGTTCCTCTCTTGCATTATGTTGGCGGCTGGTCCATTGACGGCGCCCTCATTGCCGTTTCCCTCTCCCTGACCGCCGTCGTCAGTTTCGGGAGCGGCCTTGCCCATCGAAAAGAAGGTCATGTCAGCGATGCTGCCGTTAAGTCGGCATTGGTCGGAGCCGTGCCTGCAGCGTTGTTGGGCGTCGCCATTGTTCTGAGCCTCGGGAGCGATTTGGACCTGATCTTCAAATTGCTCAGCACCTTCATGTTGGTCTGGTCTTTGCGAAAGACCTTGAAAAAACTCGGTGCAGGGTCAACGACCGCCGTCTCTCCCGACGTTTCAGACCCTCTCACGAATTCGGTTCAACATTGGCCTCTGCGAATCGGAGCGGGCATCGGGGGCATGTTGTCTTCCATCCTCGCCATCGGTTCAGGCGTGATTTACGTGCCGGTGCTCCAACAATACGCCCGGTTGCCCACTCGTAAGGCAATCGGTTCGAGCCTTCATTTGATGATGGTGGTGGTCCCAGTGGCCATCATCACGCACTTGATGTTCATCGAAGCGAGCGACTGGCAGACCCTTCGAGATCAGGCATGGTTCTTGCTTTCTCTGCCGCTGCTCACGTTCCTGGGTGCGAAACTCGGGGCCGTTTTTGGTATGAAGTACATCTCTTCGGAAAACATCCTCCGTGTCTTCTGTTTCCTGATCGCCATCGTGTTGGTGAAGTACTTGCTCGATGTTGTGCCGCAACTGCTCGCTTTGGTTTGACTCGGCCGTCAATGAAGGTTGTTCAATCGCCCTGGATTTGCTCAAATGCAGGCCGAATTCTGATCAAGCGTAAAACATTAAGATATTAGGATAACTTAATGTATTAGCCAAATATAAGGGCTTTTGTGGGGAAACAGCTGGTTGAGCCAACAACCGTTCTGGACGTGAACTTCGTCAAGGACGTTTCCAAGGTCATTAAATGCCTTGGCCATCCTGACCGTCTTCGCATCGTGGAAATGCTTCGCAGCACGCCCATGAAGGTGAAAGATATCCAGGCCGTGGTTGGCCTGTCCCAAGCCGTGACCTCACAACATTTGAGGCAAATGTACCACCTTGGTATCCTCCGCTTCATGCGCGAGGGCCAGCACGTCATCTACAGCATTGGCAGCCCGCTGGTGCTGAAGATGCTGCGTTGCCTTGAAGAAACCCAAAACATGTTGAAGGAGGACCTGAGATGAGCCATAACGATGAAATCGACTGCAGTGGAATGAGTTGCCCTTTGCCCGTTGTGAAGTCAAAAATGAAGATTGACACGATGAACCCCGGTGAAGTTTTGAAGATCATCACCACCGACCCTGGGTCCTGCAAGGACATCCCCGCCTGGGCCAACCGTGTGGGTCACGAAATGATTGAAGAAGCCGAAGAGAACGGCAAGTACTACTTCCTCGTCAAGCGCGGTGAGTAAGATGGCCAAGAAGAAAATGGCGATCATTGCGGCCCAAGGGAGTTTGGACTGGGCCTACCCCCCGTTCATCCTCGCCTCAACGGCAGCTGCGATGGACATGGAAGTGAAAATTTTCTTCACCTTTTACGGACTTCCACTGCTCAAGCCCAAAATTTCGGCCAAAGTCACGCCGGCTGCAAACCCCGCTATGCCGATGAAGATGCCGTTTGGGCCAAAGGCTTTCCAGGCCATCGACTGGCCCATTCCCCATGCCGTGAGTGGCGTGGTTCCTGGCTTCGATTCCATGGCGACGGCGCTGATGAAGAAGCAGTTCAAGAACAAAGGTGTTGCTACCATCACCGAACTGCGTGAGATGTGTTTAGCCCTTGGTGTCGAACTGATCGCCTGCCAGATGACCATGGACGTGTTTGGCTTTGAAGAGAAGGACTTCGTTGATGGTGTCACCTTCGCAGGTGCCGCAGCGTTCCTTGATTTTGCAGCAGAAGCTGACATTCAACTGATGATGTGAGGCGAGTCGGGTGTCTGAAAGTTTCAGTGCTTCCGACATGTACACGTGGATTGAGGAGGGAGCACCCCACCTCTATTTGGACGTTCGAAACGAAGCGGATTTTGCCCGTTTCCACGTCGAGGGTCCCCAAGACATCGAACTTGTCAACATCCCGTACTTTGATTTCCTCGAAAAACCCGAGGAAACGGTGGCGAAACTGGATGCTTCTCGGTCGATTCGTGTGATTTGTGCCAAGGAAGGCTCGGCTCAATTCATTGCCGACATGCTGGAGGAGTTTGGCTTCGGTGACATCCAATGGTTGGCCAAGGGCATCATCGCTTGGGGAAACGTGCTTGTAGCGAAGCAAGTACCTACGCCGGACCACTATGAACTCTGGCAGTTTAACCGACCTGGAAAAGCGTCCTGTGCTTACGGCCTGATTCATGACGGCGAGTTGATGCTTTTTGACATCAGCAAGAATTTGGAATTCTATCGCGAGTTTGCTCTTGCGAGAAACCTCTCCCTCGTGGCCGTTTTTGAGACCCATCTTCAAGCGGATTACATCTCGGGCGGACCTTCGTTGGCCGCCGAGTTTGGGGTGGATTACATCGCTCATGAGGGCGACTTTGGTACCTCGAACGTGGCGTATCGAGGGGTCGTGGACGGCGAGGCCATTGGCTTCTCAAAAGCCGGGGGGCCCAGCGTGCTGTGCACGCATTCACCCGGGCATACGCCAGGGTCCACGACGTACGTGATCGATGACAAGTACATGATTTCGGGTGATACGGTGTTCATCGTTTCCGTGGGACGGCCTGACCTCGGAAAGAAGGTGGTTGAGTGGGCCAAACAACTCTATGCAACGCTCAAAAATCGCATTTCCGTTCTTCCCGACGAACTCATGGTCCTCCCTAGTCATTACACGGACTGGACCAAGGAAGCGAACGGCGACCACCTTATCATCAACGACTTTGGAACGGTCAAGGCCTTGAATGAAAGCATCTATGCTTTAGCCTCCGAAGACGAATTTGTCTCGTGGGTCGAGGCCAACATGCGGCCTCAACCGGAGGAGTACAATCGCATTCGCAGGGTGAACGCCAACATTGAAACCGTGGATTTGGCCACGGCCGAAGAACTTGACCTCGGCAAAAACCAATGCGCAGCCTCGCAAGGCTGATCAGGACGTGAAAGCATGGTAAATTTTGGATTTGCAATCGACAATCGGAAGTGCATCGGCTGCCATGCTTGTACCGTCGCATGCAAGTCAGAGCACGACGTGCCCGTTGGCGTGAATCGCACTCACGTGAAGTACATCGAAACGGGAACCTATCCCGATTCAACGCGTGAATTCAGCGTGCATCGTTGCAACCATTGCGAGGACTCTCCTTGCACCACCATCTGCCCGACCACAGCGTTGTTCACACGGTCGGACGGCATCGTTGATTTTGACGACGACCGGTGCATTGGCTGCAAATCGTGCATGCAAGCCTGCCCCTACGACGCGCTCTACATCAATCCGAACACCGGCACGGCCGCCAAGTGCAACTATTGCGCACACCGGATTGAGAATTCTTACGAGCCCGCCTGCGTCATCGTCTGCCCAGTTGAGGCCATCGTGAGCGGAGACCTCGATGACCCCAACTCCAACCTTTCCCAACTGATTGCGGAAAACGAAACCAAGGTCAGAAAGCCGGAGGCCGGGACCATTCCCAACGTGTTTTACCTTGACACCTCGGATGCGATGCTCGACCCGCTCGCCACCTCCAAACCCGCCCAGGGCATGTGGAACGAGCAAGCAGCTGGCGTTGGTCACTACGCCAAGTATGCACAAGAGCGAATGGGTGCTGCGGACGAACATTCGATGATCGTACAGCTCGCTTTGGACCTCAAAGCCAAGGAAGCCAACCCCAGGGACCAAGCCATTATCCGTGATGTTGCAGCAAAACTCGCTGATACCTCTCCCGAAGCAAAACGGGCCTACGACGCACCCTCGAAAGGCGTGCTTTGGGGTTGGGAAGTAAGTGCTTACATATGGACAAAGGGCATTGCAGCCGGCACCTACATGGTCGCAATGCTGCTTTGGCTGAGCGGTAATCTCGAAATGACGGATCTCTGGCTTCCTGTGACCGGCGTCGGCTTGGGTTTCCTCGCCATCACCGGCGTTTTGCTCATCATGGATTTGGACCGCCCAGAACGTTTCCTGTACGTGATGCTTCGGCCGAACTGGAATTCTTGGTTGGTGAAAGGTGCGTACATTCTCTCGGGCTATGGGGGGATTCTCTTCTTGAGTGCGGTGTTCGCGTTCTTCAAACCCACCGATTACGAACTCTATCTCGAATACATCGCTTACGCAGGCATCCCGCTCGCTGCGCTCACCGGTGTTTACACCGCGTGGCTCTTGCAGCAAGCCAAGGGCCGCTCCTGGTCGAAGGACAACTTGCTACCGGCGAAATTTTTGGTCGAAACCGCCGCAATCGGGGGCGCAACACTCGCTGTGCTTCACGGCGTCCTCGTCAGCGGTACCGTGGTGCCCATCCTCGTCGGGGCCGTTGCATTGCTCGTCATCCTCCGGCACGGTCATCACGTCATCGAAAAGCCGCAGTTGGAACCGCTTTTGTGAGGGAGAGTCATGGCACGAACATTCATCGAAAACATCGCTCAAAAGTTGCGGATCATTCCCAACATCGACAAAAAAGTGCATCAGGGCGCCTCTTCTCCGTTGCGAAAGTACCCCTCAATGGAGGAATGGGACAACCACACTGAACTTGACGCCCAAGCATGGCCCAAGCAGGTTGAGCGAAACTTTTCGCTCGTCCCGACCACCTGCTTCAATTGCGAGTCTGCCTGCGGTCTTCTCGCCTATGTGGACAAAGACACCAAGACCGTATCGCGTTTTGAGGGCAACCCGAACCACCCCGGCAGCCGAGGGCGAAATTGCGCCAAAGGTCCCGCAACCATCAATCAAATCAACGATACCGAGCGCATTCTGCACCCGCTCAAGCGGGTAGGAAAGCGCGGTGAAGGCGGATGGAAACAAGTTTCTTGGGACGAGGTGCTCGACGACATTGCGGGGAAAATCCGTGCCTCCTTGAACACCGGTGCCCGGGACCGCGTGGTCTACCACGTTGGCCGTCCCGGCCATGAAGGCTACACCAACCGTGTGCTCAAGGCGTGGGGTGTGGACGGTCACAATTCCCACACCAACATTTGCAGTGCAGGTGCACGTACCGGTTATGCCCTCTGGCATCATCACGACCGACCGAGCCCTGACCACACCAACGCAAAGGTCATTCTTCTGTGCTCTTCGCACCTCGAAACGGGCCACTACTTCAACCCGCATGCACAACGGATTCTCGAAGGGATGATGGCCGGTGCGAAGTTGATCGTCATCGACCCTCGCCTTTCCAACACGGCCTCCATGGCGGACCATTGGGTGCCAACATGGCCCGGCAGTGAACCGGCGCTCTTCCTCGCATGGGCGAACATGATCCTTCAGCAGGACCTCTATCACCGGGAGTTCATGGAGTCCCAAGTCAACTGGGAACAGTATCTCAAGGCGGTCCACCCCGAGGCACCGTGCACCTTCGAGACCTTCATTGACAAACTCAAGGAGGAGTATGCACAGTACACTCCTGAGTATGCAGCGGAAGAATGTCGAATTCCCGTTGAGCAGGTCATCGAAACTGGCAACATCGTAGCCAACTCGGGGACGGCTCTTTCAAGCCACGTTTGGCGTGCAGCTTCCATCGGGAACCTCGGCGGTTGGCAGGTGAGCCGAACGTTGCACTTCCTGAATGTCTTGACCGGTTCGGTCGGGACGAAAGGGGGAACGGCGCCCAACACCTGGTCCAAATTCAAGCCCGAGTTGCCCAACGAACCACCTGCGCCAGATGGCTGGAACGAACTCCATTTCCCTCCCGAATACACCCTCTCGCATTTTGAGATGAGCCATATTCTTCCTCATATGGTGAAGGAGGGACGAGGAACCATGGACGTGTATTTTACTCGGGTTTTCAACCCGGTTTGGACGTACCCCGACGGGTTCTCATGGATTGAGATGCTCCAGAACGAAGAAGCCGTTGGCTGCCACATCGCCATGACGCCGACGTGGAACGAAACGGCGTTCTTTGCCGATTACGTGTTGCCGATGGGTCACGCCAGCGAACGGCATGACATCAACTCCTACGCCACCTCATCTGGAAAATGGGTGGCGTTTCGGCAACCGGTTCTTCGCGAGTACGAGCGACGTCAAGGCAACGAGGTGGAGTTCACCTACGAAGTCAATCCCGGAGAGGTTTGGGAAGAGGACGAATTTTGGAATGAACTGAGCCACCGCATCGACCCTGACGGTTCCATGGGCATCAAGAAATACTTCATGTCCCCGAACAAGCCGGATGAAAAAATGAGCATCGATGATTACTACCAGTACATTTTCGAACGCGTACCCGGCCTTCCGCAAACGGCCGAAAAAGAGGGCCTGAGCGAACTGGAATACATGCGACGTCACGGTGCTTACCAAATTGAGGACGCGACCTACAACAAACACGAGAAGGAAGGATGGCCAACACCTTCCGGCAAGCAAGAATTCTACTCGGAGACGATGATTGAGTTTGGCTATCCAGAGCACGCCATCCCGCACTACAAGATCAAATCACACGTTCATCCCGAAAATCTTCAGGGCGATGATGAATTCTGTCTCCTGCCGAATTTCCGACTCCCCATGCACATTCATTCTCGGTCGGCCAACGCCAAGTGGTTGGTTGAAATCGCTCACCGAAACCCCATATGGTTGCACCCGAGCGACGCGAAGAAATTGGGCGTTGAAGAAGGCGGCTTGTTGAAAATCGAAACCGAGATTGGCTGGTTCATTGACAAGGTTTGGGTTACGGAAGCCATCAAACCCGGCATCGTGGGTTGTTCTCACCACATCGGTCGGTGGCGACGTCAGCAAGATGCAGGCAATCGCATGATGACGAATACGGTCTCCATCGAGGACCGAGGGGACGGGAAGTGGCGTATGCGTACCGTTGAGGGCATCGTCCCGTTCGAATCCTCAGACCCGGATACCAACCGCTTGTTTTGGCGAGACGGCGGCGTGCATCAGAACATCACCCATGCCGTCCAACCCGACCCCATCAGCGGCGCCCACTGCTGGTTGCAAAAGGTCAAGCTCTCGTTGCCGCAAGCGGGCGAGGAGTACGGTGATGTCGAAGTTGACACCAACAAGTCGTTTGCTTACTACAAGAAGTGGAATTCTTGGGCGAAGGAACGTGAACACCACCCCCGTGGCGAACGTCGTCCGCTGTGGATGAAGCGACCCTTGGCTCCAAAGAAAGAGCACTGGTTCATCGACAAGGATAGCCAGTGATGTTCGTATTATCTCACGAGCGTTGCCGACTGTTTCGCTTCATGAAAGTCCAGGTAACAGCGGTTCGCTGAGTCGTTCACGGTCAAACCGAGGGCAGCAAGCCGACCCGTGCGAGAGCGCCCCAAACAGGATCCAGGAAGGCCGGTAGGAATCGGTGGCGAAGGTAAACGGCGGCAGCAAGCGAAATTTTCTGGAATTTGTTCAATTTGACCCGTTGGGTAAAGACATCGCCCTGTTGCTTCTCAATTTGGCGCAAAATTTTGTCGTAAAAGGCAATCATTGCGGCCGGCGAGTATCGGGTTCGCCGGGGGAGGAGGGGGAGCAGTGCTCGAGCTTCCTCAAGGTAGGTGCGGGCTCGCGCGGCGTAATGTCTGCAGTAGGGTTCCCAATGTTTGTTGAGAACGATTTTCCCGTCCAGTTCTTGTTCGGTCATCCCGTTGCGTTCCAACTCGTTGAGGGGCAGGTACACTCGATCGCGCTGAATGTCTTCGCCGACGTCACGCAAGACGTTGGTCAATTGCATGAAGATCCCCCAGGATTCAGCGTATTTCTTCGCCATGGGGTTGTCGTAACCGTACACTTCAATGCACATCAGGCCCACGACGGAGGCCACTCGGTAGCAGTAGACGTAGAGTTCGTCAAAGGTTCGGTAGCGGTTGTTGTACAGGTCGTCCTCCATGCCGGTGATGAGGTCGTCAAAGACATCTCGTGGAATGGTGTAGCGATTGACGGTGTCCTTGAGGGCGAGGAATACAGGGTCTGTGGAATGGACCTCTCCGTAGCAGGTTGAGAGTTTCTTTCGGAAGAAGAAGAGTTGGGTAATTTTGTTCAAGTAAGCCTGTTCGTCAAGAATCGTACCCTGCTCTTGCAGCGATTCAAGTTGAGCGCGATAAGCAACGGCTTCGGGGTCCAACGTGCCTTTGCTACCGGGGAAGCGGTCCGCCCAGTCGCCGTCGGCGATGTCGTCAGCACGTCGGCAGAAGGCGTAAATGGCACACATGGCCAAACGCTGCTCGTCTGGCAAATACTTGAACGAGTGATAGAAATTCCCCGCCTCTCGCATGGTCAATTCCTCGCAATACCGGTAGGCGAGTTTGTAAAGTTCTGCGGGTGGTTTTTCCGACCAAATCGGAGCATCAAGGTGCGCAAAAGGGTCGACGAGTTCGTTCTTTTCGCCCACAATTCCGATGATCGAAGCGCCTTCTCGCAAGGCTTCCATGGCCGTGACGCTCACCGCTTTCACAGCATCTTTGGCCAGGGTAACACCTGCACGAACACGGTCAAGGGTCGTCATGGGTGAGGAGGCGTTGTCGTCGCTGCGACTCGAAGCGTTGCCCTTGAGCGGGAACAACAAATCGAGCGGTTTGCGGCGTTCAAGCATCCTAATCGGTTCCTCCTCGCATCGCTTGTTTAAGAGACCTCCTCTCGGAGGTTCGCACGAACACCTTTTCTCAAAACGCATGTGAGTTTATTCTCACATTGATTTTGAATCTATAGAAAATTAGGCTTCTTTGTTTTTCTCAAGCAACCGGCGTACGCCGCCAGGGATGAGTAGGGCACGAAACAATTTACGAGCATAGGTCTTCATTTCGTCACGGGTGACCTTGATGCGTTCTTCTGAATTGAGGATGTTTCCCTCCCGAAGCAACGAGACCGTGCGTTGGCCGACCAAAACCGGAAGCATGCAGGAGGCTTTCAGCCGAAATTGGGTCTCCGGAATCATGTTGATGTAGGCCGTGGCCGCTTCGAGGTGGTCGTTGGTCAAGTCGAGATAGCGATCGTAGAGCGGTCGAAACGCCTCGAGGTTGGTGTCGTCGAGCAGGTCTTCCGGCTGAAGACCGTGTTCTTGAAGTGCGCTTTGCGGGATGTAGCACCGCCCAAAGCGAAGGTCTTCTGGGATGTCTCTGAGGATGTTGATCATTTGGAGGGCTTTTCCAAACCGAATTCCACGTTCCATGAACAGTTTTTCCTTCTCAGGGGGCAACTCCATGAGGTGAGCAAGCGACATGGCGGTCCAAAACACGCCAACACAACCTGCAACTCGAAAGGTGTAGTCGTCGAGTTCTTCCTCGGATTGAAGGGCGGAAATCGAACCCCCTTCGTTTGCTGGGCCGAAGCGTTGCAAATCCAAGACTTGACCGCCAACAATGATGTCGAGACAATCCAGCATACGTTTTCGGTCGGCTTCATCGTAGGTTTCGAGGCCTGCGATAACATCGGGAACATTACGCAATAATGTGGCCTCGTGTTCGTTGCTCTGCAGGGAGGCGAGTTCGGAGAAATCCGGAAGATTCGTTTCATGGCCTTGGACCACGCTGTTGTACCGTTCCAGGAGGTCGAGAAGGACCGCTGTATCACCATGCTTGGTGTCCGCAATGGTGTCGGCGACACGGGCGAGCAGGTAAAGCAGCCCGATTTGGCCGCGTGTTTTTTTGGGCAGATACTTGAGGGTCGGGTAAAACGAACGCGAGGTCGTTTCGAGCAGGGAGTCAATTTTCTCGTTCACCAAGACCGGCACCGTCTCCCCTCGATTCATTGGACTCCAGCACCCTGCATCAAGATATGCGTTGTATGGGTTTCCGAAACGGCCCCTCGGGGGTTCTAACCCCCCAAGGGGGGGCATCTCGTCGCAATGCTTTAGGAAGGGTAGCATCACCTCTATTTACGGGGGCGGGTGAGTTGAACTGCGGTGCTTGCGGTGAATTGATTCCAGCGGACAGCATGTTCTGTCCGGAATGCGGTTCTCGTCAGGACACCTCTGTTGCCGGTGGCTTTGCTCCTCCACCCGCTCAAAACATTCCTCCTTTCCCCCAACAGCAACGTTCCTTTGACCCGGTTTCAAACCCGCAGCAGCGCATGCAGCAAGAAGCCAACATGAGCCAGATGAACCAAATCCCTCAAGACCTGCTTCAAGGTATGGCGCAAGGTATTCAGCAACAGCAAAATCTTCCTCCTGGTGCCTATCCGCAACAACCGCTGCAAGGTACTTACCCTCCACAACAAGGCTTTCCGCCGCAACAAGCCTATCCTCCTCAGCAAGGCTTCCCTCCACAACAACCTTCCAACACGGGGATACCCGCCACAAACGTCGCTCCTTTGAGCGACATGCCCAACGTCAACCGCGGGCCCTCCATTGCCAGCGGAGCCGTGCCCAACGTAACCAACGTCTCTCCCTTGTCCGCCGGCGGGACGAAGATCGCCCATAACCCTTCGAATTCTCCAACCGATGCCATGGTGAACCGGCTTGCTGAGGCCGAACGAGCGGTCAAGGACGAGCGGCGGAGCCAATGGTTGTCGATGAACCAATCCCCTGCTTCTTCCGTTCTTGCAAACCTCGGCAGCGGTGATTTGCCGGCCCACCTCCGTGGTAGCGGTGCAAGCGAACCCGGGTCCGCTGCAGCCGATATCATGGCCGGTACCATGAGCGGAACCGGTGGAGCACCAAACGATGCACTTCTTCGTCGTCTTGCCGAGGTGGCGGTTCGTCGTGTTGCACGGAAACGAGGTGTTGCCGTTGAAGCCCCTCAAGCAAAGTTGGACGCAGACGTGTTCGAGGTCAACGTGACGTACGTGGATGATGGTCGAGTTTTGGACACGCCTGAGGACTTGACCCAAGCTTTTGAGCAAGCCATTCAAACCGAACTGGCGCTCAAAGGGCACGATTTGAGTTGCAAGGTCACCATGTTCCGGTCAAAGGACGGCGTGACCGAGAAACTCGGCGATAGCGACCCCGAGGAGGACATGTTTGCCTGCGAAATTTGTGACGGACTTGTCAAAGAAAGCGACCCAACGTGCCCACATTGCGGTGCGATGTTTGAAGACGAGGAAGAAGAAACTCCGCCTCCGACCCCCTCGAGATCCGGTCCTCCCGGCCCGAGCAAGAGCGGTGGTCCTCCCGGTCCGAGCAAGAGCGGTGGTCCTCCCGGTCCGAGCAAGAGCGGTGGTCCTCCCGGTCCGAGCAAGAGCGGTGGT
>Ga0181597_10002525_pt1 | contig 19809 bp, 18 predicted proteins | sample 041ome_5_FD_148647 | JGI IMG/M metagenome (GOLD analysis project Ga0181597, IMG submission 148647) | Coastal salt marsh microbial communities from the Groves Creek Marsh, Skidaway Island, Georgia - 041403US metaG (spades assembly) | ecosystem: Environmental > Aquatic > Marine > Intertidal zone...
TCGCTGGGTCTGGACATACAATCACGAAAGACCAAATATGGCTCTGGGAGGCATCACACCCAAACAGAAGTTGGCCCTCGCGGCCTGACCTCTATTTCTGGCAAGCGCTAAAAATGGGGGGATTACCGCAGAACTGATCTCTATCGTCGAAGAGGCGTCAGCAAAAGCAGCGAAGAATGCGAGTGTCGCTCAGGAACTGGTTTTCCCGCACATATATTTCGTCCTCAGCAAGCGCCTTTGCATAGTAGAGGCTGCTGCGCAGTCTTCGGAATCCAAGGATTCTGTTCTGTTGGCGGCTCTCACAAAGGCCCAAACAGCGCTTCAGGATTGCGTGTCGGTTATGAGCAACGATCTCGGGGGCTTAAAGCTGATCCAGTCAGAGTTGGCGAGTGCGCGCCAAGCATTGGCGGCAGTCGATGCAGTGCTTGTTGTTCAGTGACCCTCTATTTCGATTGAAAACAAAAAGCCCGGCTCTAGACCGGGCTTTTTGCTACCTGCAATATGCAATTCGTCAGCGCTATATTTTCGAGAACATTACTGCTATAGGCTTCATAACCTGGATACCCCAGTCGAATAGCTCAAATCGAAGTAGGCCTAATAGGCAGGCTACAAAAAAGCCAAACACAGTCCCTACCAGGAAGACGAAATAAAGGGTTCCCAGGCTGGCACTCTGCCCTTCGGAGCTGGCCTCGATGTCTTCCCAACCATCGCGTCTCCAATTTGGAATCTTGATTCGTAGGCGCTCACCACGAAATTCCTTCGGGTGATAGTGAGCATCTTTGACTTTATCATTCTCTGCCTGCTTTGCTTGATCCTGGCCACAGGCTCGTTGTTTCGCACGCTCCTGCATGTAGTCCCTGTCGCTTAATCCCATATTTGTCCCCTTGTTTCTCCCAAAGCTGATGTGGCAAGTGCTGGCAGCAGAGGTTGCAGCTCTCTCCCAATCCATTTCATCGGGCATTTTCGATGATACAGCCGGGACACATCCACTCACCTTCGTCGAAGAATCCGTCGCTCATGTCGGTATGCTGGGAGCACCAAGCGCAAGTACCCATGCGCGGGCCACCCCCATTGGTATCTCTATTTTCAGAATATGGTATCGAGCGGGAGGGGAGTTGCTGCTGTTCCGGCGAGTGAGAAAATTGACCGCAATAGCTGCACCACTTTCCACCCAAGTGTTCAATACAACTGCCCCTGCCACAGTGATTGCAGGTACTTTCAGGAACTTGTTGCACCAGCTCTGTCATCTTTTGTGGTACCAACTCCTCCAGAGCCGCAATCCTCTTGCAGGTCAAACCATGCTTATTCAGGTAGGCCAGCAGTGGATCGAAGCCTTTATCCTTGGAAAGGACGATGCACTCAGTCTCTGGCGCGATTTCGAATGTGCGCCCGAGATGAAAGGCAATGTGAAAATCCAAGGCGTTTTTGCCCACGCCCTCGATCTTCTGAAAATCAACGCGGGAAAATCTATGCGCTGTGGAATCCCTGCGCGCAGCCTTCGGTAGCTGTTGCATCGCCCCTACAAAAATGATGGCTCGGTAGGAGATGTCCAGCCGCGATAGGTCGATTTTCCCGATGTTCTCGTAGTCCACCAAAATCAGACGTTTCATCACCACGGCATTTTCCCGAGAAAGATAAGCATCCCGACCCCAGAGCCAGCCAACACTGAAAGCGAGAAAGTAAGGTCGCGCAGCATTCGATTTTTCTTGCCAATGCGCCGCGCCAGCACTGCGCCAAGCACTGTACCGACCAGCATGCAGCCGAGGAAGACGACTACTTTTATCTTGAGTTCGGAGATTGCCGCGACGGCATAAGGTGGAAGCGAGCTATCAGCCATTGCATGCGATGCCGGTATGGCAATGAGTGCCAAAACGAGAGTGGATATTTTCATTCAATTTGAGCAGCCGTCTGCTCCCCCTGCTTGTGAAGCAAAAAATATATCTCGTAAATCCGGCGTGTTTTTCTGCTTTCAGGCACGATTTACGCCCGAAATATCCGGCACGACTCAGCGCTTGGGTTTTACCGGATATGGGTGAAGCTGAACTCATTGCAAACACGGAGTTTAGCCAAGTGAATCAGCAAGTAGCCCAAGTCCTCCCCCTCGGCCGTATCCGCCGCAACCCGCAAATCGACCCGCGTAAAGGCCGGAAGAAGTCCGCTTATGAGCAACTGGTGCGTTCGATCAGTGCCAAGGGCATCATCCAGCCGATTCTGGTCAGGCCAGTAAGCGATGACCCGAACTACGACCATGAGGTGGTCGCAGGCAACCGGCGCTGGACGGCGGCCCACGATGCGGGCTTGATCGAGGTTCCCGCCCTGATCCGCGCTATGAGCGATCAGGAAGCGCGGTTGATCGCTGCGCTGGAGAACCAGGTGCGGGCTGACCTGACGCCAATCGAAGAAGCCCAGCATGCCGTAATTTTGCTGGAGGACATGGCCAACGACCACTTGGCGGTGATGAAGGCCTTGGACTGGTCTAGAACCAAGCTCGACAGCCGCCTGCTGCTCGCCCATGCCTGTGATGCGGTGGCCGATGCCCTGCTGGAGGAGCAGATCAAGATTGGCCACGCTGAATTGCTGTGTCGTCTCCCCGCCCCCGATCAGGCGGGCATTCTGTCGAAGATCATCGAAAAGAACTATTCCGTCGAGCAGACCAGGGCGCGCCTGCTGGAGTTGACTCGGGACGTTTCGACTGCACGCTTTGACACCACGGAATGCCGGAGCTGCATCCACAACTCGGGTGCGAATGCCGATTTGTTCGAGGCAAGCCTTGGGGCGTCTCGCTGCCAGAACTCTGTCTGCTGGAACCGGAAAACCGAGCAGCTAATTTCTGTTCGGTTGATCGAGGCGCAGGAGGAGCACGCGGTGGTTCATAGCGAGCTGAATCTCGCCAAGGACTCATACGTGAAGCTCGTGGCACGGGGCGAGGATGGTGTGGGAGAGCAACAGGCAGCGGCGTGCGCTACCTGTGCAAGCTTCGGCGCTGTGGTCATGGTGTCGAGGGGGCGCGAAGGCGACGTGATCGGCGGCATGTGCTTCAACAAGCCTTGCCACAAGGAGAAAACCGCCGCCTACAAAACCGCCCTGGCCACCGTAACGAACACAGCACCAGCCACCGTTGCCGGGGGCGCTGTTGGAGCAGCCCCGGCCAAGCCGAAGGCCGCAAGCGCCAAGCCCACCCAGGTGAAGAAGTCGCTACGCCGTGAAGCCTTCGACCTTTACGCCCGTATGAGCAAGCAAGTCGTGCTCAATGACCGCTCGCTGGCGCTGGCAGTGGCCATCGTCAGCATGTATTTCGAGATGCGCAGCGACCTCAAGAGCGAGCTGCGGGCACAGATGGAAAAGGCCATGGGAGTCACAAGCTCCCTGATGACTACGGCTCGCGCCGATGCCGAGATTCGGCTTGCGCAACTCGGGGAGGAAAAACTCCTCACGTTCATGGGCAGCATGGCTGCCGCCTCGCTATTCCGCACGGATAGCGCTGACGCATTCGAGAAATCCGTGTCGGGTGCTCAGTCGCTCAAGTTCATGGAGTACGCCAACGTCGATCCGGCCAAAGGATTCGTGATGAACGAGAGCTACCTCAAGGCTCAGGTTAAGGCGGGCATCATCGAAGATTGCAAGCGTTCAGGCTTTGCCGCCGCCTACAACGAGGCGAAGGGCGAAAAGGCCTTTGAGGGGCTGGCCACCGGCAAGGCAAGCGCTCTTATCGACGCCATCCTGGCTTTCAAAGAGTTCAGCTGGTTGGGTTATTTGCCGCCTGCGTTACAACTATCGGCACAGGGCGGGAAGAACCCCGCTCCCCAGCAATCCGAATCGACCCAAGCCTGACAGGGAACATCACCATGCAATCCACGTTTTTTTCCGTAATGGCCACTGCACTTGCTGGCACTCAGCACCGCGTCAATGTGGCCATCGAAACAGCCTCCGCCGATGCACTGAAAGTGATGGTTACCGCCGACCTCGGCCCGACACCTGAAAAGGCATCAGAAAACGAAGTGCAGCTTCGCGCCGCCATGTGCCGCCCGCTGATCCTGGTAGGGAGTGCTGTTGAAATCGAGGAGGCGCTGATGAAGCGTCTGACACAGCACGTCCAGGCCTTGAATGAGGGTATGAGCCTGCTGGACGAAATCCGCTCGATTGGTGCAACCGTGCAGGCGAAAGCCGCCACGCCAGCTACTGAGCAGCCTGCAACGCCTGACCTCGATGCCGATGCCGATGCCGAGGATGGTGATGCTGCGCAGGTAGGTGGTGCTTCGGGCGCGGGCAGCCTTTCGGATGAACCCAATCTGAACCTCGCGGCATCTTTCTAGGAATTGCGCTCATGGCACTCGTTGAAATCTCTCTTGTCCGCGTTTTTCGCTACGCCGGTCGCGACCTCCCCGACCCGCAGCCCGAAATGTCCGTGACTGACGTGCTGAAACACTATGCCCGTCAGTTCCCAAAGCTCAACGGAGCAAAAATTATCGACCCCATTGTGGAGAATGACAGCTATGTCTACGAGTTCCGAGACGGCGGATTCGGCGCAAAAGGTTGACCCGCTTGAAGTCCTGAAAGCGTGGGAGCGTGGCGAATTGGATCGCCACCTCCCATCCGGTACCGAACCCGATTGTTTAGACCACCAGCAGAGACAAAGGCTATGGAAGTTGCTCTCCTCCCCCGCCAATCCCGGCACTATCGACTTCCAACTGCCGCGCTGACACCTCTTAGCTTGCCGAATGTTGGGCCTGTGATGCGTGAAGCACAGGCCCAACTGTTCAGCCGGGACTATGCAGGGATGGTCGACCACCAAGCTCATAGCATGCTGTGCCGGGAGGCCTTGGAAGCTGGTCTGGTAGCTGAAAGCTCAATCGAATGGCTTCGGCAGTACCCAAATAGCTACGGGCTGCATCGCCTTACGGGCGAAGTAGTACAGCGCCTTGGTGCGTCCTTTGCCATCAGTGATGCAGGCCTTTTTCCACAGCGCACCAGCCTGCTGAATCGGCTGAATACCCCATACGTCGATCCAGTTGAGACGGCATCCTATGCAATAGCCGCTGTAGAGGCTGGGCTGGTCGGACTTGATGCGCTCGCCCCCCACATCGAGGCAGGCCCTGATGGGGCAGGCCGGATAATGGCGGAGCTGGAGCGCTCGTTGATTGGCCGGGTCAAGCTGCCAAAATCCGTTGAGGACGCCTACTCCTTCGGAATCCAGGACGGTCATTTCATTCTGGAGTCGAGCTGCTTCGCTACCTTCACCATTCAAGCGCCAGCGAGCTTGGAACTGCGGGTGCTTCTTTTCAAAACTCTCGACGCGATGACACGCCATCTGCTGCCGTTCCATACCCCAATGACCTTCCTCGGGCCGCACAGCTACCTGAATCACGGACTTTCGGAGGCTTACGAGGCGTTTGCACCGCGCTTGGCCACGTGCTCTAGAGAGGAACTTTGCGCCTTCCTGTTGGACGATTCGGTCGAGCATGAGGACTACATCGCTGAATATCTCTACTGCCACGGCCAAGACGAGGATTCTGTAAACAGCTTGCTTGACGCCATCTATGAGATGGATGAACTCAAACAGATAGCTGGAGCTACCCTTGGCCAGGGAGATCGGTGCGAAATCGAGGAGCTGTCCGATCAGGCGCGGCAAATCTGTGAGCGTGATGATGCACACGCTCCGTTGACTCAAGTGCTGGCGGAAGCCTTGCAGCACTGCCTGGAGCATGAGGCCAGCGGATCGCTCAAAGAGTTCAACCCCCATGATTTCCCAGGCACAGCCGGTGATGGGGTTTCTCTTTTCGAGAGCATTCTGGTTTGTCTGACTAGGGATTTTCCAAATCTAGAGCAGAGTAGCTATGACGGTTTTGACGGCATCGTCAGCGGCTCTGGCTTCCCAGCCATCGGGTTACCGCTGAGTTCTGATCAATTGCGAACCGTCACCCTGCCAGTTCTAGACATGCTATCGCTGACCCTAGGTCTGTTGCAGCGAATCGCCGACGCTTTAGAGGAATGCGGTAATGCTAAGTGAAAATGTTTCGAGCAAGGCCATGCTGATACACCACCACTGCCAGACAGGCGTGGTCACTGTCACCAGTCACAGCGTCATTGCGCTGGAAGATGGTAAGGCAGGCTTCACCCTGGGCGCTGGGAGGGCTTTCAGCCCCTACGATAAATCCGAATTGGCTGCTCTGCTGTTGAATGAGGATGCCGGAGCAGAATTTCTCCCCGAGAGCTATCTGTTCAGCTCACGCACCGTCTTGGCGTGGTACCGCCGCCCTGGTCTGCACGATATTCCAATCCTTGGCGAGCGCATACGCGCCCCCCTGCCGGGCTTGATCTTCATCGCTGCGGCCAACCAATCCTTCCGTTGCTTTGCGTTCAAGGGCAACCAGCGTCCGACCCCGGAGACAGAACTTTTCTACGCCCCGTTGGGGAACGTGTACCAGGGCGGAACTTTCTGCACTGGCAGCGGCAATGTTCCCCGCGATGTTCGACGAGAGAACATCCCGGCCTGGGAGAACTTCGTGCTGGAGAGCGAAAACACCCACAGCGGCACGGTTGAGCCGGTGGCGGGTTGCCGCTCGTTTGAGGCCTTGAAGGAGTTCTATCGAGCACTGAGCGAGAAAGGATCGAAGCGGTTCCCAGCCTCAAAACTGGTTTCAGCCGGGTCATACAGTGGCCCGCTAACGCTAGCGCAAGCTATCAAAGGAGGTGCGCGATGAGCGTTCATCCGATCACAGCTCACCAATCGCCAATCTACAAGACGCCAGCCTCGTGGGTTGAGCGCGCACCACGCATTGTGGTTATCGGGGCCGGTGGCAATGGCAGTGAGGTGGTTGATGCGCTGGCCAGTTTCCACCATGCGCTTCGCTCCCTCGGCCATCCAGAGGGGCTGGAGGTCACTGTCATTGACGATGCCATCGTGCGCGAGCCGAACCTTGTACGTCAGCGTTTCTGGCCGTGCGACTTGGGCCAATTCAAAGCAATCAGTTTGGTGAATCGTTACAATCTCATGCTGGGTACGTCCTGGGAGGCCCTGCCCTTCCGATTTCCAAGCCAAGAGACCATAGAGGCGATGCGCGCCGCCGACTTGATCATTTCCGCTGTTGACCTTTCTTCGGCCCGCCGCGCAATCGCCAGCAGCGCGCTGCTATCCCGACACTGCATGTGGCTTGACCTCGGCAACGAGGCCCGCCATGGACAGGTTGTGTTCGGCGCTGCGCATTCAAACAAGAGGGGCATCTACCCCAACGTGATGGACGCTTACCCTGAAATCGAAACGCTTGAAGATGACAACAAAAAATCCTGCTCAGTTGCGGAAGCCATTCGTTCGCAGGACTGCTTGGTCAACCGGGCAGTTACAACTGCCGGAATGAGCATTGTGTGGGAGTTGCTGCGCACGGGGGAAACCGATAAGCACTGGATCACCGTGGATCTGGCGTCAGGCTCTCAAAACACTTTTCCGTTCCCACCTGTTCCGCAATCCGCCTAACTCAACCGCTCCCGTCTTCGCATTGGTCCAGCCTCTGCTCCATCTGCGATATCAGGTCAGCGGCTTTAACTTCGAGGACTTTGGACAATCTCATAATCAAGGGAAGTGTGGGCAGACTCTCGCCCCGCTCGATTTTCCCCAGGTGCGAACGCTCAACCCCAGCCAGGAGAGCAAGTTTCTCCTGAGCCAGGCCCGATTTCAGGCGTTCTTCGCGCACGACATTGCCAAAAGCTCCTGCCACCTGAGGGTCAAAGCTTGATGTTCCTGTCGGTCGCCCGCGTGTTGGTGGTCGCTTCTCCATAGACAGAAGCGTTATCGGCAGGAACAATTAAAACCACGTTTAAGAATACCTTTTTCGCTCGTGACGCTACGCCCAGAGGGTCAGCGGAGCGGTTTTATATGCACACTCCCCCTGGTTAGGACTACCAAATATGACTCACATTGACCCCTCCGTACCCCAGCATTTGGCCGAGCTTTATCAGGAACTCAACGCATCGAGAGCTTCCTTACGGGCACTGATCGAGGCCGAGGGTTCAGGCATCCATCAGCGAACTTTGGATCAGCTTGACCGCATGATTGCAGAGATATTTTTTCCGCTGGAGTCCGTTGTTTACAGCGAAGAGGCTATTTGCTCCCCGGATAATGCTGAGGCTGTAACCCCGGCGGGGTATGCGTGGCAGGTAACCGGCCGCAATGGCGATGTGAGGACTCTCCGCTGTGCCGAAACGGGGCAGGAAATATCCATTTCAATTGAGCAAGCGATTACAGACTTCGCCTTGGTGCCCTATCAACTGCCGGAAGCCTATCTCTCTGACCTGGATCGCACTCCGTCGCAACTAGAGAAAAGGTATGCGCTCAGTGGAAACGACCATCCTTTCCTGACCAACTACCAGTGGCTTCAAGCAGTGCGAAGCAACCAGACACAGCTTGGATACTGGCAGTGGGTATTGGCAGAGCTGGCGACACTGCACCACAACTCCCGTCCCTGACGCTCTGCCCATGAATACCGCGTCGGCCTGTTCCCTTAGGCTTGGCGCAGGCTTTAAGGCTCCTCACGAGCTATCCTCTCGCCGCCACGCCTCTCCAAGCCGTGTGGGATAATGCGCCCATGAGTTGGGATACCTGCGTTGCGCGCTATCTTGGCCGAAAGCAAATTAATGGAGTGCGGAATATGTTAGGAGCTGCATTTATGGCCGATATTTACGGCCTTTTTTATTGGCTGTTGATACTGCTAGCCATCTTCGCAGCCCTCGCCTGGCTGTGGGTGTTCTTCGATCACCTGGACATCCGCAAAGGTTGGCAAGCTCTGGTGGTGTGCGCCATGACGATAGTTCTTGTGCGTGTCGTTGGGGCACAGGCCGACCACTATCGGGCGATGGCGACCGCTGCTGGTACCGGGCTGCAGCCGGGCGATGGCCTGGGCATCTTCGCCATGTTCTTCATGGGGGTCGGGCTACTGGTGACCCCATTCGTGCTGCTTTTCTCAGGTAATGGCAGCAAGAAGGAAGGCAGTGGATAACCGAGTACGCCCCCCTCGCATAAATCTCGATCTCTAACAGCTCGGCGGTAGATCCACCGAATAGCGCTAAAGGCGTCAATCATAATGCTCTACATCCTCCTATGCTCCGTTGTTCTGCTGATCGTGGTCATTGGTACCGTCGCTCGCGCTACGTTGGCCTTGGTTTCCCCCGGCCCTGGGCAGCGGCTACTTCAAATGGCTCTCGTGCTGGCTTCCTATGCTGTAGGCATGGCCTACTGCGCACCACTGCTTTACCTCTTCTTTGGCCCAGATGGCTCTCCGGGGAAAACTCTTGGCATCGATACTGCGCGGCTAACCATCTATCTGCTTTTGGCCGCCTCAGTGGCCCTACTCTTCTACATCCCCTCGCTGTGGAAAAGAGCGGCTAACTCCATCAGGCTCAAGGCAAAGCAGGCGCCCAAGCCGAAACCGATCAGTGCTACCCACAACAGCGCAGCCAGTTCCGGCGCGAGCAGCAGCCCGGCAAAACCGAGTAATTGCGCCATCAGGCTAATGCTCAGCAAACCACGGCGCTCACGCGTGCGCTGGGCAAGTGCTGGCATTCCAAGCGCGGCCAGCACCTGAAACAGCGTCATCCAGGCCAATAGCGCGCCACTGTTCTGGCTGCTCCAGCCCAAGTGCTGGTAGTAAGCCGGCAGCCAGGCCACGACAGCCATATAGCCGCAGTTGCTAAAACCGAAATACAACGCCAGGGTCCAGGCGCGTTTATTGCGGACAAACCGACTCAGCCGTTGCTCGACAGACAGGCTTTGCGCAGCGCGCCAAGGTGTTTGCAGCCAGAGCAGCAAGGCGAGTAACGCGGGTAACGCCCATAGCGCCAGCCCGGCATGCCAATGGCCAAAACTATTCGCCAAGCGCGGGCTAAACCAGGCGGCAAGACCGCCGCCGCTCATCAATGCCGCCGAATAAATGCCCATCGCCAGGGCCACGCGGCCGACAAACCGACGTTTGATCAAGCCCGGTACCAGCACCTGAATCAGCGCAATACCCAAGCCGCCCAACAAGGCCGAGCACACCAGCAGCACGCTGTGATCGATGAGACCGCGAACCGCACAGGCCAACAAGATGCACAACAAACCCAGGGCAATGCCCCTGCCCTCACCCAAACGAGCCTCGACCTGAGCACTGAGCAGCGCCACCAAGCCCATGCACACCACCGGCAAGGTGGTGAGCAGGCCGGCCATCTGAAAACCCATGCCGACGCTGCTGCGAATGTCATTCAGCAGCGGGCTGATCGACGTCAGGCTCGGTCGCAGGTTAAGCGCCAAGATCACCAACACCCCAACCCAAGCGCAGGTACGTAGCCCTGGGCCCGCATGTCGCGACAACTGCTTAAGCATGCTCGGCATACCAGCGTTGATAAAGCGGCGTCATCGCGCTGTGTGCGGCATGTTCGATGCGCAGACGCTGTTGTGCTAGCGGCAAGCTCAGCTGCTGATAAACCCCCGCCGTGGACAAACCAAAAGGCTCACCCTCAGCATTGGTGGCGGCAAACACCACCCGGCTGATACCGCACAGGTGCATGGCGCTCAGGCACATGGGGCACGGCTGGCCGCTGGCATAAATCACGCAGCCCTCCAGGCGGTTGCTGGACAGTAGCTGACTGGCCTGACGGATACACAACAACTCGGCATGCGCCGAGGGATCAAAGCTCACGTGCATCTGGTTACTAGCGGCGGTCAGCTGCTGGCCTTCACGGACCAACACCGCGCCAAAGGGTCGGCCGCCTTGCGCCACGTTGGCTTCGGCGAGGCGGATGGCCTGTTCAAGAAAATCGCGATCACTACTCATGGCGCACTCATCGTGGGGCTAATCAATAACGGGGATTATCCCGAGCCGGCAAAGTATGCTGAAATTAAATATAAGCATGCCTATCAGTTGGCTCAGGAATACTTTGATGCTCGACCACCTGCTCTTACGCAGTTTTGTTGCCGTGGCCGACTGCGGTAATTTCACCCGCGCGGCTGAACGGCTGCACCTCACCCAGTCGACCGTTAGCCAGCAAATACGCCGCCTGGAGGACAACCTCGGCTGCCGTCTGCTGGATCGCAGCGCCCGGCAGATACTGATGACCGCCGAAGGCGAGCAACTGTGCAGCTATGCCCGGCGCATTCTGGCGCTGCACGATGAGGCCGACGATGTACTGCGCAACCAGCAAAGTGAGGGCGTACTGCGCCTCGGCGTTCCCGAGGATTTTGCCGCCGAACGCCTGATGCCCCTGCTCGCCGACTTTGCCGACACACAAACCAGTGTGCGTTTAGAGGTCAGCAGCGGGCTCAGCCCGGAGCTGCTGCGGCAATACCGCGAAGGCCAGTTTGACCTGCTGCTGAGTAAACAGATGAACCCCGGCAGCGATTGCCTGGCCGCCTGGCCGGAGCCGTTGTGTTGGGTCGACAGCCGTCAGCGCCCGGCCTGGCCACGTGAGCCGTTAGCACTGGCGGTATTTGCCCCAGGGGGGTTGTATCGCCAGGAAATGATTCAAACACTGGAGATGCAGGCCCGTAACTGGCGTATTGGCTATTCCAGTACCAGCCTGGCCAGCGTTTGTGCGGCGGTGGCGGCAGGCCTGGGGATCAGTTTGCTGCCACGCCGCGTCCTGCAGGCTGACCACCAGATCATCGACTGCCTGCCGGCGATTGAGGGCATGCACCTGGTGCTGTATGCCCGGCCCAACCTGGGCCAGGCCGGCAGCCTGCTTAAGGAGCGGCTGTACCAACTGTGCCAGGAACAGTCTGCTGCGCAGCCGTAGGCGGCTCATCCAGCAACTGCTGTTGCTGCCAACCGCCGCCGAGCGCGGCAATCAGCTGCACGCTGGCAGTCAAGCGGCTGCCCAGTAGCGTCAGGTTACTGCGCTCGTTATTCAGCGCGGTGGCCTGCACGTTGACCACGCTGTTGAAGTCAACCGTGCCGGCGCGGTACTGGTTTTCGATCAAGCGCAGGGATTCACGCGCTGCGTCCAAGGCTTCTTGCTGCACCCCAGCTTCTTGTTGCAGCACGCGCAGCTGCACCAGGTAGTCCTCCACTTCGCGGAAGCTGTCGAGCACGGACTGGCGGTATTGCGCCACGGTCTGATCGTAAGCGGCCTCCGTACGTTCCAGCTCGGCACTGCGGGCGCCACCATCAAACAGGGTCAGCGCCAGCTGCGGGCCGAGCGACCAGAAGCGGTTGGGCAGATCAATCCAGTCGGCAAAGCTGCTGCCCCGGTAGCCGCCGCTGGCGGAAATAGTCAGGTCCGGGTACCACGCCGCTTCAGCCACGCCGATATCGGCGTTGGCGGCCATTACCCGGCGTTCGGCGGCGGCCACATCCGGGCGGCGCTCCAGCAGTTGCGATGGCAGCGCCACGGGGATTTTTGGCAGTACTGGCAATTGCTCACGCACGGCGATGCTCAGCTCGCTGGGTGGTACACCGATCAAAACGGCAATCGCATGCTCCAGCTGGGCGCGCTGCCATTGCAGGTCAATCGCCTGGGCTTGGGTGCTTTTCAACTGGGTCAGCGCCTGACTGACATCGGATTTCGGCACGATGCCGGCGTTGTACTGGTTTTCCGTGAGCTTCAGCGAGCGCGCATAGGCCGCGACTGTGGCATCGAGCAGGCGCTGTTGATCATCCAGCACGCGCAATTGCAGGTAGTTCTGCACCAGTTCTGATTGCAGGCTGAGCTTCAGCGCGGCCAGATCAGCAGCGCTGGCCTCAAAACCGGCGCGACTGGACTCCAGCGAGCGGCGCAGCTTGCCCCAGATGTCCAGCTCCCAGGCCGCATTCAGGCTGAGGTCATAGTTGGTGGATACACCGCTGCTGTTCGAACTAGTGCCGCTGGACGCATTTTGGCTGCCAGTGCCCTGCCCGCTGCGGCTGGCTCCGGCGCTGCTCGACAGGCTCGGGTAGAACGCTGCACGCGCGCCGCGCACCAGGGCGCGAGCTTGGCGATACTGCGCTTCGCTGGCGGCCAGGTTCTGGTTGGAAATATTCAGCCGCTCAACCAAGGCGTTCAGCTCGGTATCACCATACAACTGCCACCAGCTGCCGCGTTCCAGTACATCGCCGGGTTTGGCTTGGCTCCAGCCTTCGATTTGCTTGAATTGCACCGGAGTTTGCAGCTGTGGGCGCTGGTAATCCGGGCCAATGGCGCAGGCACTCAGGGCCAAACTCAATGCCAACAAGGCGGGTAAGCGGTAGGCAGTCAACACATTCATAACGGGGTTTCCAAAGCAGCGTCGGTGCGAACACCGCGCCAGCGGTTAACCCGGTGGCGCAGGCGGTCGAAATACAGGTAGATCACCGGCGTGGTGTAGAGCGTTAGCAATTGGCTCAGCACCAAGCCACCAACGATGGTGATGCCCAGCGGCTGACGCATTTCCGAGCCTTCGGCGCTGCTGAGCATCAGCGGCAGTGCGCCGAGAATCGCCGCCAGTGTGGTCATCATGATGGGCCGAAAACGCAGCAGGCAGGCCTGGCGAATCGACTCTGCCGGGCTCAGGTGCTGCTGGCGCTCCAGCTGCAGGGCCAGGTCGATCATCAGAATCGCATTCTTCTTAACGATGCCGATCAGCAGGAATAACCCGAGCAGCGAAATCAGGCTGAACTCGATGCTCATCAGCTGCAACGCCAGCAGTGCGCCCACCCCGGCCGAGGGCAAGGTGGAGAGGATGGTCAGCGGGTGGATATAGCTCTCGTAGAGCACGCCGAGGACGATATACACCACCACCAAGGCCAGCAGAATCATCCACGGCTGGTTTTGCTGGGTCTGCTGGAAGGCACCGCCAGTGCCGCCGAGCACGCCTTGTACTTCAGTGGGTAACCCGATGCGCGCGATGGCACGTTCAATGGCCTGGCTGGCTTGATCCAGGCTGACGCCTTCGGCCAGGGAAAAGCCAATGTTTTCCACGGCAAACTGCCCTTGGTGGCTCACCCGGTCTTCTTCCAGGCTGCGCTCCCAGCGGGCGAAACTGGACAACGGCACCCGCGCACCGTCAGCGGTAATCAGCTGAATCTGCTCGAGGGTTTCCGGGTACTGGGCAAACTGCGGATTGATCTCCATGACCACGCTGTACTGATTGAGGCTGTCATAGATGGTCGAAATCTGCCGCTGGCTAAACGCATTGTTGAGTACGGCGGTGATCATGTTCATGTCCACGCCCAGGCGCTTGGCCACATCGCGCTCGACCACCAGACGAATCTGCTGCGTACCTTCAACCTCCGTGGCATCAATGTCGGTCAGCTCTGGCAAGGCACGCAACGCCTCGCGCACGGGCGGCAGCCACTTGCGTAACTCATCCAGATCACCGGACATCAGCATGAACTCGTTTTCCGAACTGCGCCCTTCCCGGCCGCCGATCTGCAGGTCCTGGTCGGGCATCAGGAACAACCGTCCACCCGGCACTTTCGGCACCTCTTTGCGCAGACGGTTGATCACCGCCTGGGCGCCGATCTTACGCTCTGCGATGGGTTTGAGGCGCACGATCATAAAGGCGTTATTGATTCCGCCACTGCCGCCAATAAAGCCGGCCACACTGTCCACCGCCGGATCGGCCAGCACCGCGCGGCGGTAGATTTCCATTTTCGGCTGCATGACTTGGAATGACAGGCCGTCATCGCCACGAATAAAGCCGATCAGCTGGCCAGTGTCCTGCTGCGGCATAAAGGTTTTTGGCACGCTGACAAACAGGAAGATGTTCAGCGCAATAGTCGCCAGCAGGCTGAACAGCATCAGCAGCGAGTGGCGCAGCGCCCAGTCCAGGCTGCGTTGGTAGAACGCCAACACGCGCGCCTGCACGGCCGCGCCCCAACGCTGCATGGCGCTGGGCTGGTGGGTGGCGGTTTCGGCCTTGAGCCAGCGTGCGCAGAGCATCGGCGTCAGGGTCAGTGACACTAACAGGGAAATCACGATGGCCACGGCCAGGGTGATGGAGAACTCGCGGAACAAACGCTCAACGATGCCGCCCATAAACAGGATCGAGATAAACACCGCGACCAAGGAGAGGTTCATCGCCAGCAAGGTGAAGCCCACCTCACGCGCGCCCTTGAAGGCTGCAGCCATAGGCGTTTCACCGGCTTCGATATGCCGCGAGATGTTCTCCAGCACGACGATGGCATCGTCCACCACCAGGCCAGTGGCGATGATCAGCGCCATCAGCGACAGGTTGTTCAGGGAGAAATCCAGCAGGTACATCAGCGCAAAGGTGCCGACCAGCGATACCGGCACCGCCAGGGCCGGAATCAGCGCGGCGCGCCAACGGCCAAGAAAGGCGAATACCACCAGAATCACCAGCACCACGGCGATCAGCAATGTCTGCTCGGCCTCATGCAGGGTGGCGCGAATTACCGGCGAACGGTCCATCGCCACTTCCAGCTCAATACTGGCGGGAATCACCGCACGCAAGGCCGGCAGTTGTTCGCGAATGCCTGCGATGGTTTCAATGATATTGGCCCCGGTCTGCCGGTTGATTACCAGCAGCACCGCCTGTTCATCATTGAAGAAGCCGCTGTTGTAGCGGTCCTCGACGCCATCGGTAACGGTCGCCACATCGCCTAGACGCACCGCCGCGCCATCCTGGTAGCGAATGATCAGTGGCAGGTAATCGGCGGCTTTTTCCAGCTGATCGCTGGCCTGCACCTGCCAGTGCCGCTCGGCATCTTCCACCGCGCCTTTCGGCCGCTTGGCGTTGGCGGCACTGATGCTCTGGCGCACTTCATCCAGGGCGATGCCGTACTGATCGAGCAGGCGCGGCTCCAGGGCGACGCGCACGGCGGGCAAGGAGCTGCCGCCAATCTGCACTTCACCGACGCCGGTTACCTGGGCAAGTTTCTGCGCCAGGATGGTCGAGGCTACGTCGTATAACTGGCCCTTGTTGAGCACATCGCTGGTCAGCGACAGCACCATGATCGGCGCCTGCGACGGGTTGACCTTGGCGTAGGTGGGCATGCTGCGCATGCCGCTGGGCAACAGCTCGCGCGAGGCGTTGATGGCGGCCTGTACCTCACGGGCGGCGGCGTTGATATCGCGATCTAGATCGAACTGGATCATGATCCGCGTGCTGCCCTGGCTGCTGCGGCTGTTCATCTGGCTGATGCCGGCGATGGTGCCGAGTGAGCGTTCAAGCGGTGTGGCCACACTGGAGGCCATGATTTGCGGGCTAGCCCCCGGCAGGCTGGCCTGCACGGTGATGGTAGGGAAATCCATCTGCGGCAACGGCGCCACCGAGAGCAGGCCGAAGCTGACGCCGCCGAGCAGCAGAATTGCCAGGCTCAGCAACAAGGTGGCGACTGGTCGGCGGATAAAGGGCGCAGAAAGGTTCATCGGCTGACCACAAGCCCGGCCGCGCTGCGACCACTGATACGCCGCGACAGGCGATCAAAATACAGGTAGATCACCGGCGTGGTGAACAACGTCAGCACCTGGCTCAGCATTAACCCACCGACCATCACCAAGCCCAGCGGCTGGCGCAGCTCGGCCCCGGAGCCGGTCGCCAGCATCAGCGGAATGGCGCCAAATAGCGCGGCTAGGGTGGTCATCAGAATCGGCCGGAAACGCAGCAACGCCGCCTGGTAAATCGCCGCTTCCGGCTGCATGCCCTGATTGCGTTCGGCGTCGAGGGCGAAGTCGATCATCATGATCGCGTTCTTCTTGACGATGCCGATCAGCAAAATGATGCCGATGATCGCAATCAGGCCAAGCTCGTTACCGCTGATCAGCAACGCCAGCAGCGCGCCAACCCCCGCCGAGGGCAAGGTGGAGAGGATAGTGATCGGGTGGATGTAACTCTCGTAGAGCACGCCGAGCACGATGTACATGGTGATGATGGCCGCGAGAATCAGCAGCAAGGTGCTCGACAGCGAAGCGCGGAAGGCTTCTGCAGCTCCCTGGAAGCGCGTCTGCACCGCCGCTGGAATGCCGATCTCCTGCTTGATCCGTTCAATCACCGCCACTGCCTCACCCAGCGATACGCCGCTGGCCAGGTTGAATGACAGCGTGGCGGCCGGGAATTGACCGATATGGTTGATCAGCAGGCTGGCCGCACGTTCCTCGACCTGGGCCAGGCTCGACAACGCGACCTGTTGGCCATCGGCGGCTTTAACGTGTATCTGCCGCAGCGCCGCCGGGCCGATGCTGCCGGCGTTCTCACTTTCCAGCACCACGCGGTATTGGCTGGCCTGGGTGTAGATGGTCGAGATCTGCCGCTGGCCGAAAGCGTCGTACAGGGCGTTATCGATGTCCGCCACACTCACCCCGAGACGGCCGGCCATGTCGCGGTCGATCTGCAGAAACACCTGCAGGCCGCGGTTCTGCAAGTCGCTGGCGACATCGGTCAGCTCCGGCTGCTCACGCAGCGCGCTGACCAGCTTGGGCACCCACTCTTCGAGCAGGCTGATATCCGGCGATTCCATGCTGAACTGGAACTGCGTGCGGCTGACCCGGTCTTCGATGGACAGGTCCTGCACCGGCTGCAGGTACAGCTCGATACCGGGAATCCGCGCCAACTCGGGGCGCAGGCGTTCGATGATCTGGCTGGCGCTGACATCGCGCTCGGCCCGTGGCGTCAGGTTGATTAACAGGCGGCCGCTGTTCAGCGTCGGATTGTCACCGTCCACACCGATGTAGGACGACAGGCTGGCCACGGCCGGGTCCTGCAAAACCACCTCGGCCAGGCGCTGTTGGCGCTCGCTCATGGCCTTGAAGGAAATCGACTGCGGCGCCTCGGAAATGCCCTGGATCACGCCCGTGTCCTGCACCGGAAAGAAGCCCTTGGGCACTGCCAGGTACAACAGCACGGTCAACGCCATCGTGCCAATGGCGACTAAAAGCGTCAGCGGTTGATGCTTGAGCACCCAGGTTAGCCACACGCCATATTGCGCGATCATGCGGTCAATCACGGCGCCGGCCGCACGGTAGAAGCGCCCTTCTTCCTCAGGCTTTTCGGCCTTAAGCAAGCGCGCGCACATCATCGGCGTCAGGGTCAGGGAAATCACCAGCGATATCAGAATGGCCACCGCCAGGGTGATGGCGAACTCACGGAACAGCCGCCCGACCACATCGGCCATAAACAGCAGTGGAATCAGCACCGCGATCAGCGAGATGGTCAGCGACACCAAGGTAAAGCCGATTTGCTTGGCGCCTTTTAACGCGGCATTCAGCGGTGTTTCACCCTCTTCCAGATGGCGGGCGATGTTCTCCAGCATGACGATGGCATCGTCCACCACAAAGCCGGTGGCAATGGTCAGGGCCATCAGCGTCAGGTTGTTGATGGTAAAACCGGCCAGGTACATCACCCCGAAGGTGCCAATAAGCGACAGCGGCACGACGATGGACGGAATCAGCGTGGCCGAGAGCTTGCGCAGAAACAGGAAGGTCACCAGCACCACCAGGGCGATGGCCAGCAGCAACTCATGCTGTACGCCCTTGACTGCGGCGCGGATGGTCTCGGTGCGGTCGGTCAGCACGCTGACCTCAACACTGGCCGGCAAGCCCTGGGTCAGATGGGGAAGCAGGGTCTGGATGCGGTCGACCACATCGATGACGTTGGCGCCGGGCTGGCGCTGTACGTTAACCAATACGGCCTCGTTGCGATTGGCCCAGGCGGCTAGGCGCTGGTTCTCGGCGCCATCGATGATGTCTGCGACATCTTTCAGGCGCAGTGCGGCGCCGTCCTTGTAGCCGAGTATCAGCTCGCGGTATTCGTCGACAGATTTCAGCTGGTCGTTGGCATCCAGTTGCGACACCCGGGTCGGACCATCGAAGTTGCCTTTGGGCTGGTTGACGTTACTGGCGGTGATCAGCGTGCGCACATCGCTGAGGTTCAAACCGTAGGACGCCAAGGCTTCAGGGTTGACCCGCAGGCGCACCGCCGGACGCTGCCCACCCGCCAAGGTGACCAGACCAACGCCGCTGGTTTGCGCAAGCTTTTGCGCCAGGCGGGTGTCGACCAGGTCAAACACCTGCGGCAGCGGCAGGGTTTTCGAGCTGATGGCCAGGGTCAGCACCGGGGTGTCAGCCGGGTTGACCTTGTTGTACACCGGCGGCGCCGGCAGATCGCTGGGCAGCAGGTTACTCGCGCCGTTGATCGCGGCCTGCACTTCCTGCTCTGCAACATCCAGCTTCACCTCCAGGTTGAAGCGCAGGCTGATCACCGAGGCGCCGCCGGAGCTGGTCGAGGACATCTGCTTCAGCCCGGCCATCTGGCCGAACTGGCGCTCAAGCGGCGCTGTGACCGCACTGGTCATCACGTCCGGGCTGGCACCGGGATACAGCGTCAGCACCCGAATGGTCGGGTAATCCACTTCCGGCAGCGCCGAGACAGGCAGCATCCGGTAAGCGATCAGGCCGCTGAGGAATATCGCCAGCATGATCAGCGTGGTGGCGACCGGGCGCAGGATAAACAGGCGAGAGGCGTTCATTGGGCGCGCGGCGCTCCCATGCGCTCAGGCGTAGCCACGTCCTTCTGGGCAGTAACCGGTTTATCGCCGATTACCTCGACCTTGTTGCCGGAGCGCAGGCGGTCAGTGCCTTCCAGCACCAGGCGATCGCCCGGTTTGAGGCCCTGCTCCACCACGCTGAGTTGACCATCGCTGGGGCCGACGCTGATTGGCGTCAGCTGCACCTTGTCTTCTTCGTCCACAACATAGGCGAAGGTGCCACTGGCGCCGAACTGCAGCGCGGCGGCGGGCATCAGCGTGACGTTTTGCAGGGTTTTCACCCGCAAGCGAACGTTGACGAATTGATTGGGGAAGAGCTGCTCTTCGGCATTGGCGAAGCGCGCCTTAAGCTTGATCGTGCCGGTGGCGGTGTCGATAAGGTTGT
>Ga0181597_10002528_pt1 | contig 19794 bp, 16 predicted proteins | sample 041ome_5_FD_148647 | JGI IMG/M metagenome (GOLD analysis project Ga0181597, IMG submission 148647) | Coastal salt marsh microbial communities from the Groves Creek Marsh, Skidaway Island, Georgia - 041403US metaG (spades assembly) | ecosystem: Environmental > Aquatic > Marine > Intertidal zone...
AGTTAAAGTTAAGCCAATTGTAACTGACGATTTTGCAATGGAACTTTCTGTTAATTACACAAATAATAAAAGTGAGGTTGTTGCAACAAATGACACTAATGGAATGGTTTCACTAGATGAGCCTAGAGGTGTTAATGGTAACAGAAACATGAGAGTTATGCATATTGTTGGTGAAAGATACGGTGCATTATTTGGAACTTCATTCAAAAGAGATGACAATGGTCATATAGTTCATGAAAACAGTGCTGGTTATCCTCAACCTGTTGTAGATAACAACAGAAAAATCTTAGGATTTGGAGTTGCTCCTGAGCAATTAGGACTTGGTGCTTCATTTAGATACAAAGACTGGAACGCTAGTTTACTTGTTGAAGGTAAAATGGGTGGTCAAATCATGTCTGGTAGTAATGCAGAGATGTTAGGAAGAGGTCTTCACAAAATGACTGTTCCTGCTGGCGGAAGACATGCCGGATGGACACCTGAAGGTGTTATGGAAGATGGGTCACCAGTAACTCAATCTCTAACTGTTGCTCAACAACAAAACTACTGGGAAAAATACAACGATGCTGCTGAAGCTGGTATCTATGATGCAGATTATATGAGACTTAGAAATCTGAGTATAGGATATAATGTTCCAAAGAGTTTACTTGAAGGGACTTCTATTCAATCTGCAAGTATCTCACTAATTGGTAAAAACTTATTCTTCTTATCAAATAGTGTTGATAATATCGACCCAGAGTCTGCTTACAACAGCAATAATTCTCAAGGTCTTGAATACTGGGGTATGCCAGTTCCAAGAACTGTTGGTGTAAACGTAAACCTTAAATTTTAAATAAATTAAATATGAAAAAAATATTAATTACATGTTTATCTTTAGCATTCTTCTTCACATCATGTGAATTTGACAAGGGGTTTGAGGAGATGAACGTAAACCCAAATTCTGCTTCGCAGGTTGGGGTTGCTACAAAAATTACAAAACTTCAGACTGATATTTCGGGTTCTAGATATGAGAACTGGAGAAACAGTTTGATATACAATTCTACAATTATTCAGCATCATGCAGAAAACAACTGGTGGGCTGGAGATACTTACAATAGAAATGACGACTGGTCATTTGCTCAGTGGAATCAAGCCTATGGCGGAATGGTTAAAGGTGTTCAAGACATCATTCACCAACTAGAAACTGAGGGTGATACAGGAACTCATATGGGTATGGCTAGAATAATGAGAGTCTTTATTTTCCATAGAGTTACTGACTTGTATGGAGACTGCCCATATTCTGAAGCAGGAAAAGGATATATTGAAGGAATTCTTAAGCCAAAATATGACAAACAACAAGATATCTATATGGATATGCTTAAAGAGCTTGAAGAAGCTGTTGCTCAAATTAGCGGAGACGGAGCTCTTGGTGGAGCAGATGTTATCTTTGGTGGAAGTGCTGCTAAATGGAAAGCTTTTGGAAACTCAATGATGTTAAGATTAGCTATGAGGCTAACTGCAGCTGATGCTGCAACTGCTCAGGCTTGGGCTGTTAAAGCAATTGGAGCTGGCACAATGACATCAAACGATCACATTGCTGCTGTTAAGCACGGAGACGGAAGTTCTGGTAGAAGAAATGGTCATGGTGAAGTTTACCTAGCTGATCAAGGTTCTAGAATAAGTACTACATTTATGAGTAGAATGGACGGGGACCCTAGAAAAACTCGTTTATTTATGAGAGTAAGTGATAAAAGTAGAGCTGCGGCTGATTTATTGGGTATGAAAAATGGACTTAAGAATGACCCTTACACTGACTTAGATGGAAATGCAATTCCAGCAGCCGGAGACACTTCAATATACGCAATGGCCGCTACTGAGTTACAATCTATCACTGCTCCAATGGCAATGCAGACTTATGCTGAAGTAGAGTTTTTGAAAGCTGAGGCTGCAATTAGAGGATGGATTTCAACTAGCGATAAAGATCACTACGAAGCTGGTGTTACTGCTGCTATGAAAATGTTAGCTCCTATGTACGGAACAGCAGAAATTACTGATGCAGAAATTTCAGCTTATTTAGCTGGTCCTGGTGCATACAAAGCTGGTGGAACTGTAGCTGAAAGATGGGAACAAGTTATGGATCAGTATTGGATTGCAACATACTTAAATGAGTATGAAGCTTTCTCAAACTGGAGAAGGTCTGGTTTCCCAACTATAACTGCAACTAGACATCCTAATAGTTACACTAATGGTCAAATAATGGTAAGAATGATTTACCCAACGGCTGAATCAGGTAGTAACGCAGAAAACTATGCTGCCGCGGTTGCAAACCAAGGTGCAGATAGTTACACAACACCAGTATGGTGGGATAAATAATTAAATTTTTGTTTTTTATATATTCAAAAAGGGGGATTAATTTCCCCCTTTTTTTTATTTTTATTTTATGAATAAATATTGTTTTTTACTTCTTATATTTTGGAGTTATTCATATTCACAAAATCCCGTTTTTGAACTTTTAGTTTCAGATAAAACAGGAGTTGAATTCAATAACTTCATTGAAGATAAAAAAGAACACAATATATTGCTCTATGCCAATTACTACGGAGGAGCTGGAGTTGGTATAGCAGATTTTGATAATGATGGCTTACAAGACCTCTATTTTGGAGGAAATTTAGTAGGTGACAAAATATACAGAAATACTGGAAATTTTAAGTTTATTGATAAGACAGACGGTTCAGGAATTGTTGATAATGGATCTTGGTCCTCTGGAATTACTATTGCCGATGTAAATAATGATGGATTAGTTGACATTTACGTTAGTAAAGAACTTTATGACGATAAACCAGAGCTTAGAAAAAATAAACTTTACATAAATAAAGGAAATTTTGTCTTTGAAGAATCTTCAAAAACTTGGGGAGTAGATGTTTCTGCAAGAACTAGACACGCTGTTTTTTTTGATTACAATAACGACGGATATTTAGATCTTTATTTACTTAACCAACCTCCAAATCCAGGTAGTTATTCAAAATTTTTTGGCGCAGATTTAACACTAACAGAATATTCTTTACAATTATTTAAAAATACTGGATCAAATTTTTATGTTGATGTGACTGAAGAAGCTAGACTTAAAAGAACTGGATTTCCAAATAGTGTTGTTGCATCTGATTTAAATGATGACGGATATGTAGATTTATATGTTGCAAACGATTTTGAAGCTCCAGATTTTTTATATTATAATAATGGGGATGGTACATTTTCTTATGAAACAGAGTCCTCTTTAAAACATACTTCATTTTATAGTATGGGTGTTGATTCAGCTGATATTAATAATGATGGAGAACTTGATGTTATGGTTGTTGATATGACAGCTGAGGATAATTTTAGACTTAAATCCAACATGAGTGGAATGAACCCCTCTGCTTTTTGGAAAGTTGTTAAAAATGGAGGATACTTTCAATACATGTTCAATACTCTTCAAATAAATAATGGAGATAAGACTTTTAGTGATGTTGCGCAGTACACTAAAACCTCGTCAACAGATTGGAGCTGGGCTAATTTAATAGCCGATTTTGATAACGATGGCCTAAAAGATATTTATGTAACTAATGGTCTTTTAAGAGATATTAGAAACACAGATGCTGACAAAAAAGTTGGTGAATACGTTTTAAAAATTGCTGACGATCATGTCAAAAAAACCAAATCATTTGACTACAATCTTTGGGATATTCTTCCACTTGATAAAGCGTTAGAATTTTTACCAAGTGTAAAAATTAAAAATTATCTCTACAAAAACTATGGTGATTTAGAATTTAAAAATCAGGCTAAATCTTGGGGGGTTGATCAGCCAAGTTTTTCTAATGGAGCATCTTATGCCGATTTAGATAATGATGGTGATTTAGATTTGGTGGTAAGCAACGTAAATGAATCTGCGTTTATTTATAAAAATAATTCAAATAATAATTTTTTAAGATTAAAATTAGAGGATGAGTCAAATCAACCAATATTTGGATCAAAAGTAAGATTATATAATAATGGAAACATTCAATTGTTTGAGAGTACTAACGTCAGAGGAATTTATTCAACAAGTGAGGATATTATTCATTTTGGCTTAGGAAATGAAACATCAATAGATAGTTTAATTATAACATGGCCAAACTCTTTAAAAACTAAATTTTATGATGTCGATGCAAATCAACTTTTAAAAGTAAATTCCGATACTGCTAAAGATTATAAAGAAAGAAAAATTGAAAAAGAATTATTTTTTGAGGAAAATAGAACAAAAATAAAGTACACTCATATTGAAAATTCCTTTGACGATTTTGAAAAACAAGTTCTACTTCCTCATAAGCTTTCTCAACTGGGTCCAGCACTAGCAGTTGGGGATGTGAATGGTGATGAACTTGAAGATGTTTATGTTGGTTCTGCATCAGGAGAAATTTCCAAATTATTTTTACAAACTGTTGATGGTGAGTTTTTGGAGTCTTCTAACAATATTTGGGATCGTCATAAAGTTTTAGAAGATATTGATGCTGTATTCTTTGATTATGATAATGATGGTGATAACGATTTGTATGTTGTAAGTGGAGGAAATGAATTTTCTCCAAATTCTAGCACCTATTTAGATAGGCTATATACAAACGATGGTAATGGTAATTTTGATTTTAGAAGAGATCTTCTTCCAAACATCTATGAATCAGGTTCAGTGGTTAGGCCTTATGATTTTGATAATGATGGTGATTTAGATTTGTTTATTGGTTCAAGAATGATACCCTGGAACTATCCCGAACCAGCTACAAGTTATATCCTTGTAAATGACAATGGAACCTTTATTAGACATGAAGATTCAAATGATATTTTAAAAGATATAGGACTAGTTACAGATGCTGTTTGGTCTGATTTTGATAATGATGGAGATAAAGATTTGTTTTTGGTTGGAGAGTGGATGCCTCTTACTCTTATTAAAAATCATAACGGGTTTTTTTCTAGGGAAAAGTTAAACGATTCCTGCGATGATAATTATGGCTGGTGGTATTCTATTGAGAAAGGAGATTTCAATAATGATGGGTTAGAAGATTTAGTACTTGGAAACTTAGGGAGAAATTATAAGTATCAAGCTAGTAAAGAAGAACCTTTTGAAGTTTTTTACGATGATTTTGATGAAAATGGAAATAAGGATATAGTGTTGGCTTATTATAACTATGGGATACAATTCCCGCTAAGAGGATTTTCATGTTCATCACAACAAATACCGGAATTAAAAACTAAATTTCAAAAATACGATTTGTTTGCATCCCTTGACGTTGAGGATGTTTATGGTGAAACTAATTTGGATAATGCTTTGAGATTACATGCGAATACTTTTAAAAGCGTTGCTTTAATAAATAATGGAACAAATTTTAACTCTTTTGATCTCCCACATCAAGCTCAATTATCATCAATAAATGATTTTATAGTTGATGATTTTAACAATGATGGAAATACTGATATTTTACTTGCAGGTAACCTATTTACCTCTGAAGTTGAAACAACAAGAAATGATGCAAGCTATGGACTTGTATTAACTGGAAACGGAGATGGAACATTTGTTGCAAAAAAAAGAACCGAAACTGGATTTTATGCTCCAAGTGATGTAAAAAAATTAAGTAAAATTAATATGAATAATAATAAGGGTATCATTGTAGGGAATAACAACGACTTAATCCAGTATTTTAAAAGAATTAAGTAATTTGCGGTCCATAGCATGAGCAATAAAACCTTTCTTAATATTCTGATAGCCGGCTTTTTTCTTTTAGTTATTGGCTTTTTTGTAAGAGTTTTTGATGGAAGGTTTAAATCTGAAAAAAAATTAAGCAATAACCCAAAACTCGTAGTAGGAATAGTTGTTGATCAAATGAAATATCAATATTTAACTAAATATTGGAATCATTATTCTGAAAAAGGGTTTAAAAAATTAATCAATCAAGGTTTTAATGCAAAAAGTAACCACTATGGTTATTCACAGACATCTACTGGTCCTGGACACACTACTGTAGCTACAGGTACGTACCCTAGAGTTCATGGAATTATTGGCAATAGCTGGTTTGACAGGAAATCAAAAAAATCAGTTTATTGTGTAGACGATGAAAATTATAATACAATAGGCAGTTCTACCAATAGTGGTAAAAAATCCCCTTCTAAATTACTAACTACTACATTAAGTGATGAAAACAGAATAGCAACTAATTTTAAAGGCAAAACAATAGGGGTTGCAATAAAAGATAGAGGGTCAATTTTATCTTCAGGTCATACTGCAAACGCAGCATATTGGTTTGATTCAAGAGAAGGTAGTTTTATTAGTAGTACGTACTATATGGATGAGCTTCCAGATTGGGCCAAAAAGTTTAACGATTCAAGAGCTGTAGATTCTTATCTTAAGCCTTGGGATACTTATTACGACATATCAACTTATACTGAAAGTGGACCAGATGATAATAACTATGAAACAAATTTTAGAGGAGAAGAAAAGCCTACCTTTCCTCACAATTTTAAAATAAAAAATAAGAAAACAGGTAAGCCGTTTTATGGTGATTTAACATCAACTCCCTTTGGAAATTCACTTGTAACTGATTTTTCGCTTAAAGCCGTAGAGTCTGAAAATTTAGGAAAAGATCACACGACAGATTTTTTATTAATTGATTATTCTTCAACTGATTATGTTGGACATCAATTTGGAGCTAATTCCAAAGAAGTTCAGGACACTTACATAAGATTAGACAAAGAAATTGAAAGATTGTTAGATTACTTTGATAAACATATTGGAAAAGATCAGTATACTTTATTTTTAAGTGCTGATCATGGTGTAACAAACGTTCCAGGATTTTTAAAAGACAACAAAATTCCAGTTAATTATTTTAATTCAAACAAATGGGGGCAATATATTGACGATTATCTTGTCAAATCGTATGGAACTTCTAAAATTGTAATTGGTAATTCGAATCAACAAGTTTTTTTAGATTATGAGCTGATTTCTGAACTAAAGTTAGATTTTAACATAGTCAAACAAAAACTAATTAATAAGATGCAATCTTACCCGGGCATTGATGAGGTATACTCCTCTGAGCAGATATTAAATATTAAAAACGATCATTTTATTACACTAATTAGAAATGGATTTAATAAAAACCTCTCGGGTGATATTATTTACACTATGATGCCTAATTGGACTTACTACAGAAAAGGTTCTACTCATGGAACAAGGTTTAACCATGACACTCATGTTCCACTACTTTTATATGGTAGTGGCATAAAAAAAGGTTCAATAAGCAGACGAACTGATGTTATAGATATAGCTCCTACTATAGCTTCAGTACTTGGAATTAATTCTCCAAACGCCACTACTGGAAAAGTAATATATGAAGCTATTGATGATTAAAAATTTTAAAATATTTATTTTTTCTTTTTTTATTCTATTGTTTTTTTCTTGTTCAGAAAACAATTATGATGTTATTGTAGTTGGAGGGAGTGCAAGCGGTATATCGGCTGCTGTACAATCTTCAAGAATGGGTTCCAAAACGTTACTTATTGAAAACACTAATTGGCTTGGAGGAATGCTTACATCGGCTGGAGTTAGTGCAATGGATGGAAACTATAAATTACCGTCTGGATTTTTGAAAGAGTTTAGAGACAGTTTAGTTTCACATTATGGTCATTTAGACAGTTTAAAAACAGGTTGGGTTAGTAATGTAATGTTTGAGCCAAATGTTGGTAATAAAATTTTCAAATCAATAGCCAATAGTGAAGAAAATCTGACCGTTAAGTTTAATAGTTCTGTTAAAAAAATAATAAAGAAAGAGAAATACGAACTGCATTTGAATGATGGTCCATCAGTATACAATTCAACAATATTAATTGATGCAACTGAACTTGGAGACTTGATTCCAATGCTAAATCTACCATATTACATTGGAATGGATTCTAAGTCTAGATTTAACGAAGATATAGCTCCAGAATCATCAAACGATATAATTCAGGATTTAACCTATGTCATGATTTTAAAAGACTATAATGAAGATGTAACAATAAAAAAACCTCTGAATTATACCAGAGAGGAATTTTTATGCTCTTACGATTCTGGAGAATGCGAAGAAAGCGATAAGGTCCTTTGGTCAAAGGATAAGTTGATCAGTTATGGAAAGCTGCCAAATGGTAGGTATATGATTAATTGGCCAATTGAGGGTAACGATTACTATTCAAATTCTATTGAAATGAATCGTAGTCAAAGGTTAAAAAGTTATGAGAAGGCAAAACAGAAATCTTTAAGATTCTTGTATTTCATTCAAACTGAAATGAATTTTAATAATTTATCAATTGATTATGATCACTATTCAACAGAAGATGGATTTCCTATTATACCCTACCATAGAGAGTCAAGAAGATCATACGGTTTAGTTACTTTGGATTTAAATGATGTTAAATCTCCATATTCACAAGAATATTCTTTATACAGAACAGGAATTGCTGTTGGGGATTACCCTGTAGATCATCATCATGGAGCCTATACAAATTATAATAATCTTCCAAGACTTGACTTTTATCCTGTGCCATCTTATTCTGTTCCTATAGGCAGTTTGATTCCTAAAAATTCAGAAAACTTTTTAGTTATTGAAAAATCTATTTCTGTTTCAAACCTAGTTAATGGGACTACTAGGCTTCAGCCTGTAGTAATGTTAATTGGTCAGGCTGCAGGATTTATGGCAGGTTTAGCAATTAAAAACAATTCAAGTATTGATAAAATTAAAATAAGAAACATACAAAGTGAAATTTTAGAAAATGGGGGATATATTTTGCCTTATATTGATGTTGAACCAAATCATCCAAATTTTACAGCCTATCAGAAAATTGGTGCTTGTGGAATTTTACAATCTGAAGGAAAAAATATAGGTTGGGAAAATAAAACTTTCTTTTATCCAGATAAAAAACTTAATCACGATCAATTATTTCTTGAAGATTGGGATATATTAGATACAATTCCAGAGAATCTTTCAGTTAAAAATACTTATAATTGGATAGTTCACTCAAACAAAGTCAAACAAAAGGATGCTGATAGTTTAAAAGAACTTTGGGTGAGGTTAAATCTGTCAAACTTTAAACAAGATAGAGCAATAACAAGGGGAGAATTTTCTGTTCTTTTAGATTACCTAATTAATCCTTTTTCCTTACTGGATGTTGACTATTTTGGAAACTTAGACAATAGCAGATGATTAGAAAAGCAAAACCTAATGATTTAAAAAGAATTATTGAGATTACTAAAGCTTGTGCTGCATTTATGATTTCAAATAATATTTTTCAATGGAACGAACATTATCCAAATATAGTAACTTTTAAAAACGACTTAAAAGAAGAATCGTTATATGTAATTGAGAAAAATGATAAGGTTATAGGATGTATTGTAATGTCACAAATTATGGATGAATTTTATCAAAATGTAGATTGGATTACATCAAACAAAAAAAATTTGTATTTACATAGATTGGCTATTCATCCTAAATTCCAAAAAATGGGGTTTGCAAAACAACTGATGAATTTTTCTTTTGATTTTGCAAAAAAAAATAAGTTTAACTCAATAAGACTTGATACATTTAGTGGAAATCCTTCAAACAATATTTTTTACATAAAATTGGGGTTTAAAAAACTTGGAGAAATATATTTTAGAAAACAAAGCGATAAACCTTTTTATTGCTTTGAGAAGATAATGTAAAGGATTCTTTTACTTTTGTAATATATTTTTTTAATACATGGAAGTGATTAGTAGTGCGATTGAAATAGAACTATCTAAAGGTGAAAAAGTTTACTTTTCTTCAGACAATCATCTTGGAGCTCCTAATTACGAGGAGAGTTTAGTCAGAGAAAAGCGTTTTGTTGATTGGCTCGACAAGATAAAATCCGACGCTAAAGTAATCTTTTTGTTAGGTGATTTATTTGATTTTTGGTTTGAATATAAAAAAGTTGTTCCAAAAGGATTCATAAGAGTTTTAGGCAAATTAGCCGAACTAACAGATTCAGGCATTAAAATATATTTTTTTGTAGGAAATCACGATTTATGGATGAATGGTTATTTTCAAAAAGAATTAAATATTCCAGTTTTTCACAGACCACAAAACTTTATTATTTCTGGAAAAAAAATGTTAATTGGTCATGGAGATGGTCTTGGTCCTGGAGATAAGGGTTTCAAAAGGATGAAAAAAGTATTTACTAATTCATTATGTAAATTTTTATTTAAGTGGGTTCACCCTGACTTGGGCGTTAGTCTTGCTCAGTATTTGTCTACAAAAAATAAGCTGATTTCTGGAGTTGATGATTTAAAATATAAAGGAGACGATAACGAATGGCTGGTTCAATACTCAAAAAAGAAAATAAAAGAAGATAACTATGACTACTTTATATTTGGTCATAGACACATGCCTTTAAAAGTTAATATTGAGAACAAGGCCACTTATTTTAATCTTGGGGATTGGATTTCTTACTACTCCTATGCTGAGTTTGATGGCAAAACTCTAGATTTAAAATATTTTAAAAGCCAGAGTTAAATAATGATTGAAAAATCATCCACAAATCTTGAAAGAACAGTTTTAGTTGGTATCATTACTCTTGATCAACCCAAATCAATATTAGAAGAATATTTAAATGAACTAAGTTTTTTGACTTATACAGCAGGTGGAACAGTTGTAAAAACAATTACTCAAAAAATGGATTCACCTGATCCAAAGACATTTCTTGGAAAAGGGAAAATGGAAGAACTGTGTTCTTATATTAAAATTCATGAAATTAACTCAGTAATTTTTGATGATGAATTAAGTCCAACACAACAATCAAATATTGAAAAACATTTAAGGTGTAAGATTGTTGATCGAACAGGGCTAATCTTAGATATTTTTGCTCAAAGAGCAAAAACAAGTTATGCAAGAAATCAAGTAGAGCTTGCGCAGTATCAATACATTTTACCAAGACTAAAAGGGTTATGGACTCACTTAGAAAGACAAAAAGGTGGGATTGGCATGAGAGGTCCAGGAGAAACAGAAATTGAAACTGACAGAAGAATTGTTCGTAACAAAATAAATTTATTGAAAAAAAAATTAGTTACAATTGATAAGCAGATGTCAACCCAAAGAGGAAACAGAGGTTCTTTAGTTAGAGCAGCACTTGTTGGATATACAAACGTTGGGAAATCAACTTTAATGAATTCCATTTCTAAAGCCAATGTATTTGCTGAAGACAAATTGTTTGCTACTCTAGACACTACAGTAAGAAAAGTAGTGATTGAAAACATGCCTTTTCTTCTTACAGATACTGTGGGGTTTATTAGAAAGTTGCCAACTCAATTAGTAGATTCATTTAAGAGTACCCTAACTGAAATAACTGAATCAGATTTAATAATTCACGTTGTAGATATTTCACATTCAAATTATAATGAACATATCGAGTCTGTAAACTTAATTCTAGACGAAATAGGAGCTATTGAAAAACCAACTATAGTTGTGTTTAATAAGACTGATAAGTTTATTGATAAGTCTGAGGGAGTGGATAAATTTGATATTGAATACGAGGATTACAGTTTGGATACTTTAAAACAAAATTTGAAAAGAAGGTTTGATGAAAAAGTTTTCTTTTTATCAGCTCTCGACAAAAAACAAATAAATGATTTTAGAAAAGATCTTTATAATCAAGTCAGGAAAATTCACGTTACTAGATTTCCTTACAACGCTTTTTTATATCCTGATCTTACTTAAATCAATATTAAGTCCCACACCAAGAACTTCCCTAATTTGAACTCTTTTAATTTCATTGTCATCATAAACAAATTGAAATATAAGGTTAGTAGATACAAACTGATTTACTTTCATCACAAAGTTAAAGGTGCAATCAAAATCAATATTTTGGGGTCTGTCAAGATAATCAGAATATAAACTAAGCCTATTTTCCATCGTTATATTTTGAAATATTTCCTTTTTATAAAAGGACCTAACGGATGCTCCCAGTTCAAATCGGCTATTTCCGCCTTTTTTTACTCCAAAATAAGTTTGATTTTCGTTTAAATTTTCAGTGAACTTTCTGTTAACTAAAATTAATTTTCCTGTCATAGGGGCAACATTGACCCATAAATCTTTACTTTTTTTCCAATAAAGACCAACACCAAGTTGTATAGTTGCAGGAGAAAAGAATCTTGATTTTTCTGTTCTGTTTGGATTGCCATTTGAATCATTTCCAAATCTATATCCTTTTGCAAATTGGGTTTGAAAGTTAAAAAAACTAGAGTAACTCCATCTACCAATAATTTCATTATTAAATTTCTTTCCAAGAACCGAATTTATTTCAATTCTGTCGTCAGTTTTTTTTAAAAAATCACTTCCGCTAATTTTATTCAAGCCAAAGTTGCTAATTAATTTAGTATCCCAAGCCCAGCCATTATCAGCATAATTAAAATTATAATCAATTTTTAATGTACCTGAAATACTGCTCTGCCCCCCTGATGTCCAATTACTAAAACTAGATTGATTAACTAAAAATAATGCGGTACCAGAATTTTTCCATTTTTCAGGTTTATCATTTGACTGCGAGTAACTAAAGTTTGCTACTATTACTATAAAAAAAAGGATAAAAGTTAATCTCAAGGTTTTATTTTTTTGCTTTGTAAATCGGAACAGAAGAACATGCCTCACCAAACATAATACTTTTTGCAACGGGTTGAAGTTTTTTTAAAATCATTGAATATGCAGCAAGGGGAATTTTTTGTTCAGAACAACCCTTTATAATAACAGACTTGTTTTCGAATTCATCAAAATCATAATTATTAATTGCTTCATTTAGTAGCTTTATTTCTAAATCTTTATTTGATCCAATTATATGAGTAATATTTAAATTTTCTAGTTTTGAACTTACTAGCATAAAAGCCCAGTCTGGTACAATTGCTTCATTTGAACAAACAATAGAGACTCCTTTATTTGTGTACTGGTTCCAATTGTGATCTTCAATAGATTTTCTAAAATCCTTTTCAATTAATAGCAATCCATCTCTTAAAAAAGGCTTTAGATCAAAAGATACAACTTCAATATTATGATAAAAAAGGTCTGGATCAATTGTCCTCAAACTACTTTTTTCAACTCTATTTACTATTTTAGAAGACATTATAAAAATCCTAATTCAAGTTTTGCTTCTTCGCTCATTAAATCTCTAGTCCAAGGAGGATCAAAGGTTAATTCAACTTCAGCATCTTCAACTCCTTCTATGCTTTTAACCTTTTCCTTTACATCAAGTGGTAAAGATTCTGCCACAGGGCAATTGGGTGTGGTTAGAGTCATAATAACCTTTACTTCATTATCCTCATTAACTAAAACATCATAGATTAATCCTAATTCATAGATATCAACTGGAATTTCAGGATCGTAAATTGTTTTCAATGTTTTTACTATTTTCTCACCTAGTTTGTTAGCATCCATAATATTTAACTTTTGTTATATGCCAAAGCATAATATTTAATTTGTTTTAGCATTGAGACAAGACCATTTGCTCTTGTAGGAGATAAATGCTCTTTTAGTCCAATTTTATCAATAAAATCAATATCAGCATCCAAAATATCTTTTGGCGTTTGATTTGAAAAAACTCTAAGTAAAACAGCAGCAATTCCTTTTGTTATAATAGCCTCACTGTCGGCTTTAAAAATAAGCTTATCGTCTTTCAGCTCTGCGTCAAGCCAAAGTTTACTTTGACACCCTTTTATTAAATTAGAGTCAATTTTTTTTGAAGGGTCAATTAAGTCAATTGATTTGCCAAGTTCAATCATATATTCATAACGTTGCATCCAATCCTCAAAAAGTGAAAATTCATCAACAATTTCGTTTTGAACTTCTAAAATTCTCATAGTTAATTTTGTCTCTTACCAAAGATACAAATTAGCTTAACATAGCTATTGCTTTGTTTAATGATTCACAGAAGTAATCAATTTCTTTTTTTGTGTTGTAAAATGCAAAAGAGGCCCTAACTGTTCCTGAAATTCCAAAATAATCCATTACAGGCTGTGCGCAATGCTGACCAGTCCTTACAGCAATTCCGTATTTGTCTAAAATTGTTCCAATATCATAAGAGTGAATTGAACCAACATTAAAAGAAATTACCGATGTTTTCTTTTCAGCTTGACCATAAATTTTTAGACCTGGAATTTGGTTTAATTTTGAGGTTGCATATTCAAGCAATTCATTTTCATAGCTTTCTATATCGTCAAATCCAATTTCATTTAAATAATCTAATGCAAATCCAAATCCAATTGCTCCAACAATATTAGGTGTTCCAGCTTCAAATTTATTTGGCAATTCAGCATAAGTAGTGTTTTCAAAAGTAACCTCAGAAATCATTTCTCCACCACCTTGATATGGAGGAAGCTTTTCAAGCCACTCTTTTTTTCCATACAACATACCAATTCCAGTAGGTCCACATAACTTGTGTGCGGATGTTGTGTAAAAATCAACATTTAATTTTTGCATATCTGCTTTTAGGTGTGAACTAGCTTGAGCACCGTCAATCAATACTACAGCTCCATATTTATGGGCCTCACTTATAATGCTATCTATTGGATTTATTGTTCCAAGTGCATTAGAAACATGATTTACAAAAACTAGCTTTGTGTTTGGTGAGAGTAATTTTAAATATTCCTCATAATTTAAATCTCCGTTGTTTTTTAATGGGATTACTTTAAGTTTAGCTCCGTTTTTTTTACACATCATTTGCCAAGGAACAATGTTGGAATGATGTTCTAATTCTGAAACTAAAATTTCATCGTTTTTACTCAAAATATTTGTAAATCCACTGGCAACTAAGTTGATAGAATGGGTAGTTCCTGATGTTAAAATAATTTCTTCGGAGTATCTAGCATTGAAGTGCTTTTGAATTTTTTTTCTAGCATTTTCATATGCGTCAGTTGCTTCTTGACTAACACTGTGAACACCCCTGTGGATATTTGAGTTATAATTTCTATAGTAATCGGAAATACTGTCAATAACTTGATTTGGTTTTTGACTAGTTGCTGCATTATCAAAATAAACAAAAGGACTTCCGTTAACCTTTCTTTTTAGAATAGGAAAATCACTTCTAATTTTATCAACATTTAATGCCATAATTATAAATCGAATTCCAAATCAACCCCTAATTTCTTTGCAATAATTTTTTTAATTCTAGATTTTACAGACGGAATATTTACACTTTCAAGAACATTGTTAGCGAAAGCATAAGTTAATAAAGCTTTAGCTTCTTTTTTTGGTATTCCTCTAGCTCTTAAATAGAATAGAGCATCTTTATCAAGTTGACCTATAGTACACCCGTGAGAACATTTTACATCATCTGCAAAAATTTCTAATTGAGGTTTTGAGTTTATAGTAGACTTATCGTTTAAAAGTATATTATTGTTTTGTTGGAATGCATTTGTCTTTTGCGCTATTTTATCCACAACAATTTTACCATTAAAAACACCCGTTGATTTGCCGGAATAAATTCCTTTATAGTCCTGGTGACTTTCACAATTTGGTTTTGCATGATCAACTAATGTATGATGGTCTACTAATTGATTGTCATCAATAATAGTTATTCCTTTCATTGTAGAGTTAACATACGAACCTTTTTGAAAGTAATTTAAATTGTTTCTAGTCAATTTTCCGCCAAAAGAAAAAGTGTGAACTTTAGCTGTACTGTTTTGATCTTGAGAAATATATGTATTATCAATTAAAGAGGAATTTAAATTATCATTTTGAATTTTATAATAATCTAAATGAGCATTAAGACCTACAAATATTTCAGTTACACAATTAGTGAAAATCGGATTGTCAGTTAAACTTTGGTGCGTTTCAATTATTTCAGCTTGTGCGTTATTTTCGATTACTATTAAGTTTCTAGGCTGAAGCATAAGAGAAGCTTCATTTCCAGTTGCAAAATGTAAGATTTCAACAGGCTTATCCAAAATTTTATTTTTTGGGATGTGGATGTAAACCCCCTCTTTAGAAAATGCTGTATTTAATTGTGATAACGAGTCATCTTTATTGATAGAAGTATTAAAATATTTAGAAATAATATTTGAATAAACAGGTTTTGTTAAAGCAGCAGAAAGAATACAGATGTCTAATCCATCGTGACTGGTTTGAGATAAAAATGGATCAAAAAATCCATCAACAAAAACTATTTTATAAGTTTCAGTATTGTCTAAAAAATAGTTTTTTACGCTTTTAAATTCAAGGACGTTCTTCTTTTTAGAAAATATTGTGTAATCCTGTTTGATGACATTTTTTAAAGAGGTGTATTTCCACGCTTCATTTTTCTTTGTTGGGAAACCTCCAAGCTTTTCGAACTCTTTTAATGCTTTAGTTCTCTTACTATGAACTGGTGATTGAATATTAATATCCAGCTCAAAAGCTAAAAATGATGATAATAATTTTTCAGATAATGACATAATTAATTATTTAATCCAATCGTATCCTTTTTCTTCTAATTGATGAGCTAGTTCTTTGTCACCTGATTTTACAATTTTACCTTCATGAAGTACGTGCACATAGTCAGGTATAATGTAATCAAGAAGCCTCTGATAATGTGTAATGACAATAATTGCGTTGTCTTTATTTCTTAATTTATTTACTCCATTAGCTACAATCTTTAAAGCATCGATGTCAAGACCAGAATCTGTTTCATCTAAAATTGACAAACTTGGTTCAAGCATAGCCATTTGAAATATTTCATTTCTTTTTTTCTCACCACCTGAAAACCCTTCATTTAAAGATCTAGATAAAAATTTAGAATCAATTTCTAAAAGTTTAGATTTTTCTCTAATTTTCTTAAGCATTGTATTGGCGGGCATTTCACTTTCATTTCTAGCCTTTTGATTAGAGTTTATTGCAGTTTTTATAAAATTAGTTACTGTAACACCAGGAATTTCAACAGGATATTGAAAAGATAAGAAAATCCCTTTATGGGCTCTTTCTTCAGGTGATAATTCAATTATATTTTCATTTTTATAAACGATGTCTCCTTCAGTTACTTCGTAATCTTCATTTCCCGCTATAACGGAAGACAAAGTACTTTTCCCAGAACCATTAGGTCCCATAATTGCATGGACTTCTCCTGCTCTAACATCTAAATTGATTCCATTTAAAATCGGTTTTCCTTCAACACTAACGTGTAAATTATCTATACTTAACATAGTCTTTTTTTATTATCCCACAGAACCTTCTAGGGAGATTTCTAATAATTTTTGTGCTTCAACAGCAAATTCCATTGGAAGCTTATTTAAAACTTCTTTACTAAATCCGTTAACTATTAAGGCTATTGCTTTTTCGGTGTCAATTCCTCTTTGGTTGCAATAGAATATTTGATCTTCTCCAATTTTACTAGTGGACGCTTCATGCTCAATTATTGCAGTTTTATTTTTGGCTTCTATGTAAGGAAAAGTATGAGCCCCACATTTATTTCCCATGAGTAGTGAATCACATTGAGAGAAATTTCTTGCATTTTTGGCTCTAGAATTAACCTGAACTAGTCCACGGTAACTGTTTTGAGACTTTCCTGCTGAAATTCCCTTGGATATTATAGTACTTTTAGTGTTTTTGCCAAGATGTATCATTTTTGTTCCGGTATCAGCTTGCTGGTAATTATTTGTAACAGCAATTGAATAAAATTCACCTACGCTATTGTCTCCTTTTAAAATACATGATGGATATTTCCAAGTAACAGCAGAACCTGTTTCTACCTGAGTCCAAGATATTTTTGAATTAGTGTGACAAATTCCTCTTTTCGTAACAAAATTGTATACTCCACCTTTTCCATTTTTATTTCCAGGGAACCAATTTTGTACTGTTGAATATTTTATTTCAGCTCCATCTAGTGCAATTAGCTCTACAACTGCAGCATGTAATTGGTTTTCATCTCTTGAGGGAGCAGTACAACCTTCAAGATAGCTAACATAGCTGTCCTGGTCTGCAATTACTAACGTTCTTTCAAACTGCCCAGTTCCTGCTTGATTAATTCTGAAATAAGTTGAAAGTTCCATTGGACATTTAACTCCTTTTGGAATGTAACAAAAAGATCCATCTGAAAAAACAGCTGAATTTAAAGCTGAATAATAATTGTCTTTTTGAGGAACAACAGTTCCAATATATTTTTTAACTAGTTCAGGATGTTCTTGAATTGCCTCAGAAATAGAACAAAAGATAATCCCTTTTTTAGAAAGAGTGTCTTTAAAAGTTGTTGCAACAGAAACGGAATCCATAACAATATCAACGGCAACGCCTGCTAACTTTTTTTGTTCATTTATTGATATCCCAAGCTTGTCAAATGTTTTTAGAAGTTCAGGATCAACTTCGTCCAAACTTTTATATTTGTCTTTACCTTTTGGAGCTGAGAAATAAGAAATTTTTTGAAAATCAGGCTTCTCATATTTCACGTTTGCCCAATTAGGCTCTTCCATTTCTTTCCAAGCTTTGTATGCTTTTAGTCTCCAATCTGTCATCCATTTTGGTTCAGATTTTCTTTTTGAAATAGATTTAACTATTTCTTCATCCAAACCAACAGGAAATGTGTCAGATTCTATATCAGTTACAAAACCATACTCGTATTCCTTTGTTTCTAATTCTTTTTTTAATTCTTCTTCAGTATAAGCCATTTTTATAATTTATAGTGAAAAACTTTCTCCACATCCACAAGTTCTATTTGCATTCGGATTATTAAAAACAAAACCTTTACCATTTAATCCACCTGAGTATTCAAGAGTTGTACCAATTAAATAAAGAAAGCTCTTGTTATCAACAATAATTCGCACCCCATTATCTTCGTAAACTTTATCGTTTTCATTTATCTTTTTATCAAAATTTAAATCATAAGTAAGTCCCGAGCAACCACCACTTTTAACTCCTACTCTGATGTAATCGCTGTCATGATTGAACCCGTCGGCTTCCATGAGTTTAATTACCTCTGATTTTGCTTCTTGTGAAACTTTTATCATTTTAATTATTATAATATTTTGCAAATATACTGCATTTAAGTTTTTTAACCTCAAACTTTTAGATATAACAGTTTGTTATTGCTCTAATAAATAACCCAACAATAATGCCAATTAAATTATATTTGCAAAAAAAAATTTGAAAAATCAAGCCGAAAACAAAAATTTAACTCCAATCTCTGAACTTGGAGAATTTAAGCTTATTGAAAAGTTAACTGAAACATTTGAAATTGTAAATGATTCTACTGAGCTTGGAGTTGGTGACGATGCTGCTATACTGGACTTTAAAAATAATAAAGCTGTTATTTCAACCGATATGTTAGTTGAAGGTGTTCACTTCGATTTAGCGTACACACCTTTAAAACATTTGGGTTACAAAGCAGTAATTTCAAACTTATCAGACGTCTATGCAATGAATTGTGATTGTACGCAAATCACAGTTAGTATAGGGCTATCAAATCGATTTACTTTAGAATCTATTGAGGAGCTTTATTTGGGAATTAGAGCTGCATGTAAAAAATTTAAAGTTGATTTAGTTGGAGGTGATACAACCAGCTCAAATAAGGGATTGATAATTAGCATTACTGCTATAGGGTCAGGAAAAGAAAAAAATATTACTAAAAGAAAAGGCGCTAAGCTCAATGATTTATTAGTGGTTTCTGGTGATTTAGGAAGTGCTTACATGGGGTTACAAATTTTAAAAAGGGAAAATGAGGTATTTAAAGTTAACCCTAACAATCAACCTGATTTATCTGCATATACGTATCTTTTACAGAGACAGTTAAAGCCTGAGGCTAGAAAAGATGTTGTTGATTTTT
>Ga0181597_10002538_pt1 | contig 19772 bp, 9 predicted proteins | sample 041ome_5_FD_148647 | JGI IMG/M metagenome (GOLD analysis project Ga0181597, IMG submission 148647) | Coastal salt marsh microbial communities from the Groves Creek Marsh, Skidaway Island, Georgia - 041403US metaG (spades assembly) | ecosystem: Environmental > Aquatic > Marine > Intertidal zone >...
GAATCTTTCTTGCTTGCTTGCTTGCTTGATGTGTGTAATGTATTTGTATCTGCGCTCAATTAGGGGTGGTGTTTTATGTTTATGTTGCTTTTTTGCTCGTTTTTTTTGGTTTTGGTTGTTTGTTTTTCAAATAAGACAAATCGATTTGTCCAAAAATGTCAACAGAGCCGCCAACTTCACAACAACAACAACAACAACAACAACGAGAACATAGTAATACGAATAACAATAGATAATAATAATAACAAAAAAGATGTTTCAAATAGCGCGATTGAAAGACTCCGCGGTGACGATTAAACCGCAACACTTGGACAAAGAACCGCTCACGGCCATCGTCGCGGAGTTGGAAGAGTTGTACGTGGACAAAGTCATCACGGATTTAGGCCTCGTCGTGACTTTATACGAAGTGAATTCTATTAAAGGAGGGATAATATACGCCGGCGATGGGGCGGCGCATTACGAGGTGGAGTTTCGGATGGTGGTGTTTAGCCCGTTCGTGAATGAGATTTTAGTCGGAAAAGTGTATTCGTTGACGGATGAGAACGGTATTCGCGTGTCGTTGGGATTTTTCGACGATTTGATAGTTTTACCGAACAAGAGTGGGATGGATTTAGAGAAAACAAAATGGGACGATAAAGAGAAGATTTGGTACATCGAAGAAGAGAGTGTAGAGTTTCTCGCAGAGTCAAATAACGAGGGAAATAGAGAAGAAATAGGGTTGATGGTGAAGAAATTTATAGAACCCGGGCAACAGATTCGAGTGCGCGTGACGCAAGTGACGTATCCGGAAGAACCAAAGACGAAGCAAGAACTACAGAAGAGAAAGTTAGAGGATGGAGGGCAAAGGGAAGGGAAGTTCGCGCCGATGATCGTTAGGTGTTCGATTGGAGAGTTAGATGCGCTCGGACCGGTGGATGAGAACGAGGGCGAGGACGACGAGGATGAATTAGAGGAAGACGATGATGAGTAGAGAGCGAGAATAGTAAAATACCCGTAGCGCGCATTGTTTAATATTAGACAAATTGATTCTAACGACCGGAAAACTCGACGAGCGATTGGTAGGAGGAGTTTTCGTCCGCGGTATCGCCAATTTTCTTCGCGTGAGTCGTTGGCACTTTCGATGATGCCAACACGCCAGGAACGATATTTTCTTCAGTTATCGTTTTTAAAGCGTCTTTCTTCCCCGTTGTTTGCTTGGGAATCTCCAAACCAAGTTTCGCATAAATCACGTGAATGGCCTCTTTCATCTCCGCGTTCATCGTCGCTTCCCAGAATCTCGCCGTTAACATTCCCATGACTTCTTCCGTGTTTGCATCCACGTCATCTTCCGAGCTAAGCGCCATGTGCAAAACCTCCGACGCAATCTGACGAACGCGCGGGAACTTGTTACGCATCATCGCGAGTAAACCCAGGCGCGCGCTCTCTTTCGCCTCAACGCTATCCGTACAAGAGGCCACGTGCGAAAGAGCGTTGGCGGCCAATATATACTTGGACACGTCTCGCGTTCCAGCGCACTCGAAGCGTATTCTGTCCGACAATGCAGTCTTGTAGTCTTTTGATGCTCCATCCGGAGTCTTTATGGTCAAACTGAAGGAATCAAAAGCACCGCCGGTAAAGAGCACGTCGACGCATCGAATCGCCGGGACAGTCACTCGATCGATTTTTGAATACGCGTCAAAGGTCTCGATCAAGTGTGTGGCAACTTTCTCTTTCAAATCAACTCTTTCATCTTCCTTCGAGAGCACCGAAAGTAAAGCAGTGCTAGCAGCTTTAGCTAAACTCTCCGTCACCGCTCCTGTAGACGCGACCCAACCACTCAACGCGTAATCGGCGTATGGCGCTACTAGAACCGCCTTCGTGAGACAATGCGAAAAGACGCGCTGTAATCCAGCTTCGGATGAAACATCCTTCGCGTCTACCGGAACACACGCTTGAATTGATTCGAAATCTTTTGCGTTTGAAACGAACACGTGACTATCGTCATCATCATCACCACCACCACCACCACCACCAGTACCTCGTAATAGCGCGAACAAGCTCTCAAACGCAACGGTTCGAGTTCTGTCAATTTTCTCCCCGCACTGCTTCAACAAGACGCCTAAGATAGTCGTGCACTTTGTCTCGTACTCATCCACGACAACGCCATCGCTATCATCAGAACATTTGGATATTGTTTGAAAACATCTCAGAACTTCAGAAAATGCACGCATAGACGCTTCGCGAACCCAACTTCCAACATCGCCTCGCTTATCGACGGAATAATCTTCCACGCCTTTCAAAAACGCCTCTAAACACATATCCGCCGCATCTTTCAAATCTGAAATACTTATAACATCATCCTTTTCTCCACAAGCTGAAGAAGCAGAATATTTCGCGTTGATCTTGCACAAAATATTCTGCGAAGCAATCACGGCGTCGACTCGAGTTTCAGCGTCCCTCATTTCCGGGTTATCTTCCGGAACCGTCGCCTCGAGTAAGCTGGTAAGAATAGCTCTCCAATTGGAGGAGTTGATGAACACGTCCGGAACGATACCCAAAGCATACGCACTCCCACGTCTAGAAAAGGAGCTCGATTCGTCCATAGTTTGTTGCACGATACGTAATCGGTCGGTAACTAAGTATTGTTCAGCCAATGTAGCTTCAACGATGCTTTCGTTTCCGTCGACGCGAAGCGCGCTCGACGAGGCGATGGAGACCAAAGCTTTTGCCGCCGCCTCGCGAATCTCCTTCTTCGGATGGCGCAACGATTCTGACGTTGCGCTCTCGCAAAGTTGCACGATGAGCTGTTTACCTGGCTTGAAAAATTCCGATGGCGAAGTTGATGAAGATGGTAAAGTTGCCACGCGACCTAAACTTTCGATAACGTTGCACACTGCTCCACGCATAATCTCACCGCCTTTGCCTCGATACAAACGTTTCGCCTCTATTTCAGATACGAGATTCCACGCATTTCTCAGTGTATCAATGTTATTCGCATTTTCGTTTCGCAAATACTCGATGACACTTTTCGAAAGTAAAAGCTGCGCAACCCCTAGCGTCGCTCCGTGTCGCTTCGGTAAATCCATGTCGACGCTCATCCTCAAAAGTTTCGGAAGCGCGACCGTACTCGTCCACTCCACGTCCGTTTCACCCAACGCACCGAGCGTTTCGACAGCTAAGCATCTCGTGGACTCCTCCCAGTGCTCAATTTTCACATCCAATATGTGTGCCAGCATGGCTGGACGAAAAGCCGGAAACGATTGAGAGATGAAGAAACCAACGTCCAAATATGCGCGTCTCGCGGACCCAATCGTGAAGTAATCACACTTTTGCACGATATCAATGCCTGTCACGTCCTCTTCTCCTTGTTTTGCCACAATGCCACCACCACCACCAAGACGACCAACGCACTCTTGGAACGCCGCAGAAGCCGCGCGACGCACGTTGACTTCGCGGTCAAAACACGACGTAACAAGTAACGGCGTCGCTAGAGATCCTAGGAATACTTCTTGAAAGTCTGACTTTGAGTACGCGCGCGCAAACGACCAGCACACGTACGCTGCCGCATCCCTCACGTGCGCACCGACGCTGTGTGAACCTCTTCGAACGTCGTACAACAACGCCGCCGCAGTTTTCTCAGCGGCAAACGGTAATCTTGTCACTAACAAGACGCCTCTTCGGGATAGCTCTGCTAAAGCCAAGCACGCACCGTGCCAAGTGGATTCAGACTCGGTCGCTTTGAAGCACGAGGATAATAAATTTTCAACGACATCATCCGCAAATTGCTTCGGGAGACGTTGGCAAATGCGCCCGATACCTTTTGCCGCCGACCAGCGAACGATAGTGTCCGTGTCTTTAAGCGCCTCGAGAAGAAGGTCGATAGCTTTTTCCAACTGGTCGAGACTCGCTTCGTCGGTTTCATCGTCTGCTGCGAACCCATTGTCATCGGTGTTATCGTCGACAATGTCGACGCTCTCTTCTTCTTTCGTGTTCGCGTTTTCGTTGTTGAGAAGGTTCTCAGCTAAATTTCTACTTCCTCGCGCATACCTCCAAGAGACAACTTTCGGCGCTAAAAGAGTCAGCGCCACGCGCGCGCTCAGTTTGCACGCCAATTGTCGAGTCAATGCGTTCGAGGTTGTCGTGCGCGAACCAAAAGAAGAAGAAGCTAACGGCGTTTTGGCATCGAACACAGCCTGGGAGGCTTTCAACGCGCTCTCGCGGAACGGTTTCAAAACGTCTCGACGACCAATCTTAAATATCGCCGCCATCGAGCGCGTCGCTCCGACCGCGACGAAAGAGTCCTCCGATGCGGCAACTGCCTCGGCTATTTTATCTTTTGTCGATTCTTCCTCTCCCGCTTTCTTTCTACCAAAAACTCTCATAAGTTCGCTCGACGACCAATCGAGGTATTCGCCTAGATTCAATTCCGCATCCGGCCGGGTCAATAATCGCGCCACGCAAATCGCCGCGCGGTCTCTGGCCACCTCGGCAAACGACACGCACTGTCTGCACATTCCTAACAAATCTTCTATCAACCCTGCTTTATTCTCATCACCACTACTACTATTACTACTACTACTACTACCACCACCAACACCACCTTCGGCACTGTTGTCAAAAGTCGTCGTCGTCGTTTTCACAAATGTCTTCATATCAAACGGCATCAAAACCAAAACCGAAATCCACGATAACAACGTCGCTCTCGTTTCCCAACTCGTCTCAAACAGACTCTCGCTCGCGACTTCTTCCGTCAACGTTTCTCTCGTCCCTGGTTGGTATCTATCCCAAAATCCCGCGACTTCGTATTTCGCCGCGCTCCCGTCCCGCTTCGGCATGAACCTTCGCAGCGTCTTGATAGCCGGTTCCAAATCTCTCGCGCTATGCGGGAAAAATCGAGCGATTGTTTTCGCACCGCGCACCGTAGCAAACGCGTGTAAAACTTTTGACGTTTGGTGCATGGCTAACGCAGAGATGGCTTTCGATGATGTGTTTTTTGTTTCATCATCATCAAAAACATGATTACTCATTTTCACCGCGTGAAACCTTAAAACTTCCTCCGTCAAAGGTACGATCCACTTCTCCAAGTGCCTGTCCAACATCTCGCACTTCTCCTGGTACTTGTTCACTCTCTTAATGATCGCTTGGAAGGCGTCTTCTTCTTCTTCTTCTTCTTCTAAATCTTCTTCTTTGGATGATGATGATTTTTGAATTTCTCTCAAAAACACTCCGTTGACTTTTACAATCTTCTCCACGAAAACATCGATCTCTTTTGCCTCTCTCGAGAGCATCGTCGTCTCTGTCTCCTCTTTCTCGTCTTTCTGATCCTCCTTTTCCTCCTCCTCCACTTCTCTCGTCGTCGTCGTCATCTTTTCCTCCGCACCACCACCATCATCGGTATTCGATTTCATCATCTCGTTTCTTTCGTTAAGTGTGTTGTTGTGCGTGTTTTTGTTTGGCGAGTCAACAACCAAAAAAAGTGAAAAAAGTGATGAGAAAAAGTGCAAGTCGTGAGAAAAAATCTTCAACAAAAATCAAACAACACGAAAACAACACAACTCTCTCTCTCTCTCTCTCTGAACTCTTTTTTTAGTACCCGCAAACAAAGCAGCAGCAGAAAAAAGCAGCGGCATTACTACCACCAAAACCACTGCTTTGTTGAGAGATGACTCCCCAAAACTCGACTTTGACGATGGTTTCCATGCGAGAAGCGATCGAGAGAGTGGTGAGAACGAGCGAAGAGATTTTTTCTGATATCAGGAGATTGGAATTGGATGATGATGATGAGAATGATGATGATGCTTTAACAACGACGACGACCAAACGAAAACGACGAACGCATTTTAAAGTGCCGATTGAGAAAAGCGTCGGAAGAGTGAGCGAGAGAGACGTTCGCGCGAAAAGAGCGCACCCGGTGAAAGACGTGTCCATAATGGATGGATTTTGTTTCAACATTACGAACGAGAACAACAACACAGAAAAGAAGTTCCGGGTGAATAAAATGTTAACGAATCGAGCGCAATATGCAGAGAACGCATACAATGAAGACGCGGTGTTATTGCACGAGGAGTGCGCGTACGTCACCACGGGCGCGGTGTTGCCAAAAGGGGCGAACTGTGTCGTTCCGGAGGAAAATGTAACGAAAGTGACGATGAACGACGACGATTCGTTCGTCACGAACGTGCAAGAGAAAGATTATAAAGTACACAAATGGATACGAAAAGCGCAATCAGACGTAGGAATAGGAGATCTTTTACTAAAAAAAGGTGAAAGAATAGAATGGTACGACGTGGGTATCTTAGCCGCGGGTGGTATACGCGAGATTGAGGTTTCGAGGATGCCGAGCGTAGCGTTGGCGTGTACCGGAGACGAAATCGTTGAAGTTTCGAAAGACACTATTCCAGATTCGAACGCTTCCGCATCGTACGACGTGAATGGACCCGCGCTGAGGAGTGCGTTGCGATCGAGTGGGGCGGAAATTGTGAACATATTCGACGACGACGATGGTGGTAGTGGCGGTGGTGATGATGATGATGTAAAGACTAGGATAATACGAGACGAGGAAGGTGCGGTCGTGGATACGATTCGCCGCGCGTTGGCGTCAGATTGTGACGTTTTGATTACTACCGGTGGCGCGTCTAAAGGTGATCGAGACTATATTTACGACGCAATGATGCGTAAGATGTGCGAAGGCGATGCAAGCGCAGTCGCGTGCCATTTTCAAAGCTTATCCATGAAACCTGGGAAGCCTACGAAATTTTTTACACTTTCGAGACGAAAGATATTAGGAGTAAACAAACCTGATTTATTGTGCTTGTCGTTGCCGGGAAATCCAGTTTCGTGTTGCGTGACGTTTGAGCTATTAGTGAAACCTATGTTGCGCGTGCTTCAAGGACAAAACGTCGTTTACCCGCCAAGAAGTGTTGCAATATTAGGGGATGATATTCAACTCGATGACGAGCGAGAAGAATTCCATCGCGTTTCTTTGAGCTGGAAAGCGAAGAAGAGTTCTGATGGCGAACACCCTTTGCTCCCAATAGCTTACTCTACTGGTAAACAAATAAGCTCGAGGATTTTGAGCATGCGGGAAGCGGATGCGTTGATTGAGCTTCCAGTGGGAAATGCAACGCATACGAAATTGCCGAAAGGAACGATCGTTTCAATCGTACCTATCGCAGATTTGAGACAACGAGGAGCCGCATCTGTTCGAAGTAGTATTCTGCATTTACAGAACGATGCAAAAATCAAAGCGGAAAGGACGACGCAATCCTTCTCGAAGATGGCGGTTCGACGACCAATCGAAGTTATAAACGACGAGACAACTGGACTTGACGACTTGTCTTTTTGGAGAAAAGTTGTCGCGAGAAACGCTTCTGGAGTGGTCGCAGTTGTGGGACCAAGAGCACGCGAAGCGATGCCAGATGAGTACAAGCAACTTCTTCTGCACGATGATGTCCCCGGCGTTGAAGAAATCGTTTTCGAATTGACGAACTTTACGGATGTTTCGGCGTTTCGCGTCTTTTCGGACGAGGGGCGTTTGACATTAGTCGTTGTTGTGGACGACGCAATCGAAGACAGTCTTAAAGATATCGAAATGATCAAATATGCTATAGCTGAATCCATCAGAGGTGACGAAACGTTCTCTTCGATGGGCGTTGCTAACGAGAATGTCAGCGAAACTCTCGTTCGGAGAACATACGCGAGAATAGGCCTCCTCGGGAACCCCTCGGATCAATATTTCGGTGAAGTTGTCGCGGTGTCGATTAAGAATTTCTATGCCGAAACTGTTTTGAAACCTTTACCAACATCTTCTGAAATCAAAATCGTTCCAGGTCCGTACGACGCGAACGATTTTGAATCGATATCGGCGTTAAAACAGTTCACCTCCGAGCACGGCTACGACGGAGGCGCGAAATTGATAAAAGCGTTGTTAGCAAACTTTGCTAAATTTTGCGAAGAGAAGCAAATTGCACTCAAAAACCCATCCGTTGGTTTCAGTTTATCGTATTCTTCGAATATTCCGAAACAGACCGGGATGAGTGGCTCGTCAGCAATCATCATCAGCTGCATGAACTGTTTATTAGACCGATACGACGTTCGTGACAAAATTTCCAAAGAAGAACGAGCGTTTCTAGCATTGCAAGTTGAAAATGACATTGGCATCGCGGCTGGATTGATGGACAGAGTCATCCAAGTGTACGGTGGGTGCGTGCACATGAACTTCCGAAACGCAGAAAAAGTGAAGGAAACGGGAATTGGCGAATACGAGTACGTCGACGCGGAGAAAATTCCGAAACTGTTTGTCGTTTGGAGTCAAAATCCATCCAATTCGGGAAAGATCCACCAACCGGTTCGCCAAAGATGGCTCAGTGGCGACGCTGAAATCATTCAAGGCATGCAAAATGCCGCCGATTGTGCTCGAGAAGGGTTACAGATTATTCAAATGAGCTCTGGGAAAGAGTCGTGCGCGATTCGTTTAGCACCCATACTTTCGGCCAATTTTGCTGCGAGACGAAAGATGTTTACCGACGCCGGTTTGGGAGACGAAAACATTCGAATGATTGAGCTGTGTCAAAGTGTCGGCGCGGGAGCAAAGTTCACGGGAAGTGGTGGGGCTGTTGTCGCGTGCTGTCCAGACGGCGCGGAACAAGAAGCGCGGTTGAAAGCGGTGGTAGCCGAGGCTGGATTCAGCGTCGCGGAAGTCGAATTCGCCCCGCGTGAGTTGTGATGAATAACTTTTGACATGCGTTTGTGTATTATAAGCTGTATCTAAACATTAGGTTATATCCTTTCTAACTACTAATAGTATTTCAAATCTTTGGGTATTTAAAGTCGTTATCGAATGGATTTGTCGGAGACCTTTGTAACGTCGACGGTCTCTGCGGGCGGCGTTCCCATTTCACTGTTCACAACTCTTTTTTGACCCGAAGAGCTCGTCGGAGGAGACGAAGAAGCGCTTTTCGTCGTAACACCTTTCTTCGGCGTTAACCCTGCATTAATGGCCAGCGATGCAAAGGGGTCGTGCAAAGTCGCCTCTTGGCGTTCCTTTTCGCGTTTCGCTTCGAATCCTAGAGGAGTTGCACTCCCGTTCAATGCTTTTGAGCTGGGCGGAGAGGAGGACGCGGGCGTAAGAAACTGCGAGGAGATTACACTATTCGATGGCGACCCTTGCGCAGCGTGTTGTTGCTGATTTTGTTGTTGTTGTTGTTGTTGTTGTTGTTGTTGTTTAAGCATGTACTGCTCGCGTAATGACATCGGCCGACTCGATTGTTGTGGCGGAGAGTGCGGCGAAAAACTGTTACCGAAAATCTCGTCGAACGCTTCATCACTGGTCGCGGCTGATCGAACAGACGGAACACTCGACGGTGCGTTCGTAAGGAACGGGTTGGGTGAAGAAATCGTGGTTTCGTTAAAACCTCCTCCATCGGATGATAACCCGAGTAAGTCGTGTTGCACTTGTCGTTGTTGTTGCTGCTGCTGATGCGTCGTCGTTGTTGCCGGCGACGAGGATGTTTGCGGCGCGCGATCGTTCCCGATTCTCTCGTATTTTTGAATCGCGACGTTCAACTTTTCGCTCAATTCTATCAGTTTCGACGTCAGCGTTTCATCCACGTCGCCGTCTTCTTCCGTCAATAAAGCGACTAAAGATGAACTCGATTCTTTCGCCTGTTCCGCGAGAATTCCACACAGGTCGTCATCTTTATCGGGAGCACTCAACGTCTCCTCAAAAACGCACAAAATAGATTGCGCGGATTCGACGACATCGCTCGCTTTTCTCTCGCGCGCTCGTATTCTATCTGGGTGTTCTTGCGCTTTTGTCAAAGAAATCGTTCTATTCACAAACTTGCCTTCCACCGGCATCAGTCCTTCTGGTTTTCGTCCGATCCCGTCTAACTTGTACTTGTTTGGATTTCCAATCGACCTTTGATATCTCTTGGAAGACCAGTGCCCGCCCCCGGGCAACTCGTTTCTTTGCGCTCTGGTCATCCCGAGCGCGCCGTCTCGGCCGCCGTCGTACGCCATACCTCCCCCACCTCCCACGGCTTCCTCTTCTTCTCTCAGCGCCATCTCAATCGCTCGTCTGTCCTCCTCGCTCATTGCCGCGTCGTACTTTAAAACTTGTTTTACCGGAACAGATTGGGAGTGTCGAGGAATCCCGAGCGAAGGTTGCGATGGCGGTGCCGCCGGGTAATGCAACGGTTCGCCACCGTTCATTCCTATCATCCGGTCTCCCGTAACGTCCACGTTCGAGATATCGTCGTATTTAGTATCTCTCGTCGCTCTTCCTCCTCCTCTTCCACCACCCCCTCCTGGATGTACAAACTCGTCTCTCTCCGGAAATCTCACCCCGTATCGCGTCAACTCTCTGTACACGCCTTTAAACTCTCGCATGTTCAGATGTTCAGACCACTCTCGAATTAAATGCAGAACTTTATCCCTCACGATGTGATTCGTCGTCGTGTTGCTTCCTAATTCCATGCACGTTTCCAAAACGCCTTTACTCAGCATCATCTCGTGGAAATCTGGTCCGCAGTTTTTCATCAAACATTCCAACGCGCTCAACGCTAAAAACTGTTCTCGAGGCTGTCGACTGATTAATTTGATGCGCAACGCTTTCGCGGCATCTTTCGCCACGGTCGTTCGATAGTGGTCGTGGTTGACTCTGTCCGCGAGTTCGATGTTCCCGGCCCAATCTGGTTCTTGGAGGTACACCCCGTTCGTTACCTGGTCGATGTTGATTTACTGTTGTGAGTTATATACTACACAAAACGACGCGTCCGGTGGTTGCCTTTCCAATTCTCATCATCATCATCAAACGAGAAGAAGACAAAGAAGACAAAAAGACAAAGAAGACACAACAAAAACGAAGATGAAAACTACTTACCTGGTTGACTAAAATGTACGTCGAGTTCTTGCTCTTGTCTTTTTTCATAACCGATAACGAGAGTTTTGAACGACTGTTATTCACACCTTTTCGAAGCATGATGATGATGATGAAATTTGAGAGAGTTGATGACGTTCGTTGCTTTTGTGTGTTGTGTTTGTGCCTCGAATTTTACTTTTTTGAGGAGGACTCTTTTTTTTTGTCTGCATGCGAAAAAAAAGGAAAAAAAGTTCTTCATCGTGCACTCGAAAAAGCAATTTTTTGCTCCTCAGTAAAGTTGTTCTTTGATGAGAAAGTTTTTAAGGAGACACGCACAAACGCAACTTTGACAACAACTCTAATTAAAAAGAAAAGAAGACAGAGAGATGATGATGTCTTTTTACTTCTTCTAAAGCGAGGAGGAGGAAAAGAGCGCAGAAAAGGCGTTCGACGATGAGTGGGGAGAGAGATGTTTTGTGGGATTTGGTCGTGAAGTGCGACGATATTTGTTTCACACACATTCTTCCGAGATTGGATTCGAATGATTTGAAATTCTTGTACGAGGTGAATACGGAGACGAGAAAGTTGATGAAGAGATCAACTCGCGAGGGGGAGTTGAAGAAGAAGTTTAAAGTGAACGAGATGTCGTCGATATCGACTTTGGAAGTTGCGTTGGAGAATAAATCGTTGTGGCCGAGTGACTGGACCGAAAGATCTTTCTGCTCGCAAGTTGCTAAAACGAATAAACTCGAGTTGCTCAAGTGGATACGAGAGGAGAAAAAGTGTGAGTGGGGTGAAGGGACGATTAATAGGGCCGCAGAACAAGGTAATCTGGAAATGATAAAGTATTGCGTTGCAAATGAGTGTCCTATCGATGTGCGTGCGTGTGCAGAAGCTGCCCGATACGGTCATCTCGAGATACTCAAATACTTACGCGAAGAAGTCAAAGCGCCTTGGGATTTGAATACTGCCATTTGCGCGGCTTTAAATGGTCATCTTCACATATTCGAATACCTTGTTGAGCGTAAGTTTGATAAATATGACGCATGGGCGTGTGAGTGTGCGGCCGAGAAAGGTCACTTAGACTGTTTGAAGTACTTACACGAAACCGCCAAAGCGCCGTGGGACGAGGACGCCCTATATTTTGCACACGAGAACAACCACACCGAATGTGTACAATACCTCCTCGACAACAACTGTCCTCTCCCAGAATGCTGGTCGTACGAAGACGGAGAGTTATACGAGGAGTTCTACTATTCGGAAGAAGAAGAAGAAGAATAGCTCCCCGGACGGCGCGTACCAAGTATGACTCTCTCTTACTACAGTAATGACTACATTAAACTACGCAATATAATAATCTGCGAAACATAACAACGCAAAAAACATCAAGTACTACTACTGCTCGTCTTAAAGTTCCTAAACATTTCCACGCACCTCGCGCTGGTCGCGTTCACTTTTACCAGAGCCTCTTCTTCCTCTCGCAGGGAAAAGAAACAACCTCGAAACCTGGAAACGAACCGGTCCGGATGCCAACGCAGCATCTCGGAGCGGAGAAGTTTGACCGCACACGACTTGGAGTGATGACTTTTCCGAGGCGCTTCGCAAGAGCACCCGCCTTCGGGTCCACTCACGGAAGACTTTAAAATCCACTCGATGGCGGAACTTTCCGATTGGTCGCCGACGTCGTGTAAGTACGGTAAATCTTTCGCTCGCAAGGTCTTCTTTTCCGCTTTCTTCGAGCATGCTCTCCATATCGCGTAGTACGATTGCGTCGTCGCGATAGGTAACGAACCTCCGTTTCTTTTTCGTAACTCTCTTTCCGTGGGCGATTTAAACCCGTCTCGTTCTTCCTCCTCTGGAATGGTTCGGTGTTTCTCTTCTCCTTTTTCCGTCTCCTTCTTCTTCTTCTTCTTTTTCTCCTTCCTCGCGTCATCATCCACGGATAAACTCCTCTTGTTGTTGTTCTTCATAGTAGCAGCGCTACTATACTTTCCCCTCCTCGTCTCCTCGTCCTCCTCTTTTTCTTCGTCTTCATACTGCCACAGCCGCTCGTACAAAAGTTCGTCTCCTTCGTCCTCCTCGTTAGCATCGCGTAATTTTTCTTTCCATTTCATCTGCTCGCTCTTCCTCTTCTCTTCCAACGCTTTCTCTCGCCGCGCTTCAAACAGCGTCGCTTCTCGCGCTCTCGATTTTTCGTACCTCCTCGTCGCTTTCTCCGCGCACACGCCCGGCGGTGTTTTCTTTTTGAGCATTTGAAACGCAAACGGTTCTCTCGAAACGACCGTTTGCTTCGCCGCCAGTTCCAGTGGGATTTTCTTCTTTATTTTCTTTCCATCTCTTCTTCTTTTGCCACCTTTTCTTCTTCCTTTCTGCGAGAGCAACGTTTCGAGGAGGAGACTGTCATCCTCATCCTGTTGTTGGGTGAAGCACTCTTCGAGCATAAACTTCAACGTTTCCAGTGGATTCTTGTACGATTCTTTACACCGAGCGATGATATGAAACGCGTTTTCTTCTGTATCTCTTCGTTTTTGTTTCCTCCTCTTTTTAGTATCGTTATTGTTCTTCGTCGTCGTCGTCGTGACCCCGCGATACATCGAACGCGCGAGTGTTTTTATCTTTTCTACGTTCCCTTTCTCGATGGCACTTTTCAACTGTTTACACATCATCCTCTTCCTCCTCCTTTTTGTTTTGCTTTGTGTACGACGACCATCAAAACTGCTGCTGCTGCTCGAACAACTGCCGCTCGAACGCTCTTCCTTTGCCTCCTCCAACGAGTCAGAAGAAGACGAGTCCAAAGAAGAAAGAGAAGAAGATGATGGTGATGATGATGAGTCTTTCTTCTTCTTCTTCTTTTTAATAACGTGTTTCTCCTTCATTCTTTCTGAGGATAAAAATTCCCCTAAAATTTCTTAGAGAAAATACCTGACAAAAGTCACAGAGGAACTTTACACACAACCACACAATCACGCGCACACGAAGATGTTCGCGACGATTTCGACGACGTCGAGAGGAAGAACATCTTTTAGGAACCTTTTTGTCGCGAGAACTTCTTTTTCTTTTACTTCTTCTTCGACGACGAAGAGGACGACGGTTTTAGAAACAGAAGAGAAAGATGAGAAGGTTTTCCCCTACTTGAGATTCGTGCGGGAAAATGGTCTCGCCTTTCCATCATCATCATCATCATCATCATCATCCAAAGTTGGCGGTGATAATGGTGTCTCTGGTGATGATGGTATCTCTGATGGTGGCAATGCTAATGATGATGTTTTAATTTCGAGACTGGTGAAAACCTTGGCGTTGAAGTACGCGTTGATATCTCCGGAAACGAAAGTTGGGATGTTTCCTCTGATGATGCCGATAGGTATCTCTCCAGACGACGGGAACGCGATTGGGTTTCTCTTGGAACCTTCATTTTTAGCGGCAAAAGAAAATATTCATATCGGCGCAATCGTGAAAGCGCGAGCGAATCAGCGACAGATTGAGTTCGTCGCGAAAGATGCGACGACATTTATACGACGCGCGTTATTGGAAGAAGAGGTGAACGCGCTGAAGAGAGGAGGTTTGATGCCGGTGAGAGATTCGATTTTACGGTCGAGTTCTTCGTCGAGCGGTTTATCGTCGTCGAACGCGGAACACGCGGAGCACGATCGAGAGACGTTGGCGAGATTGGCGGCGAGTAAGCACATGTTAAACGCGTACACGACGCAAAACATTGGGTCTTTTCCGGACGTGATTGAGAGTTTGATCTCTAGACACGAATTTGTGAAAAAAGATGAAACGAGCGCGTTGGTCGCGTGCGAGTTTTACATCAACAGAGAAGAGTTTACGAATAAATGGGCGAGACCGTACGCGATTAACGCGAGGACTTTGAGACGATATGAGAACAGGGAAAGTGAAGCGAGGGATGCGGCGAGGATAGCTTTGAGCGTGGCGCCGTGGTTTACCCTTGGTGGCGGGTACGGCGAGAGTGGCGTTAGCGGTAGTACAACGAGTAGAAATAGTAGCAGCATCGGCGGCAGCGGAGATGAAGACGCGATACTCCCGCCGTTAACTGGTGCGACTTTAGAGGATATGAAAAAGTTAGTAAACATGGAGAATATGGACGCGAAGTCCGCAAAGAACATGTTAGAAGGCGTAGGAACTGAAATAGCGAAAGAACACGAGAAAAACGTGCCGGAGATGAGCGAGGAGGCGAAAGCGCTGAAGAGATGTTTTGATGTTCTCGATTACGCGAGTTGGGGCAACGAGGAAGGGTACGAAAGTTGGGACAACATTCGAGAAGAGTTGAGCGAATCCTACGAGAAAGCTGGGATGAAACGGTTCGCCGAGATTGTGAAACCAAGTGGGGGGGTAATGAATTGATATTGGCAAAAATTAGATTGTAAAGTCAGATTGCTTTGTTTGTGCGGGCGCGCGCGCGTGCGTTTTGTTTTTTGTACATTTCTAAACTCTGTGATGTTTGACTAATCTTAAGGTAGCTCTTTTTACTGTTGTTGTTTCAACAACTCTTCGATGTCTCGCGCGGTCAATTTACTCGCCTCTTTACTGTCCACGGGTAAAACTGTTCCTTCACTGCGGCGATTCTCGATGACTTTCATGACGTTCTTTTCAATCGAATCTTTTAATACGAACCGATGTATTATGGTTGACTTCGTTTGTCCGATTCTGTCAATTCTTTTAATCGCTTGCGACTCGGCGGAAATATCGAGCGACGGCTCGAGCAAAATCACGTGGTTGGCGCACGTCAAATTGAGTCCCGCTCCAGCTCTTTTCAACGGCAACAGCAAACAACTAACTGGGTGCGAGTCGCTGTCGACAAATTCCTTGACACAAACCGCAAATCTACTCCCGGCACGTTTCGTTTTGAGTGACGAACTCGCAGCGGATGTCGGAACGATGGAATTCACGCCGTTCATTTTCAGCGCGTGGTCAACAATCATCAAAACATCTTCCCATTCGCTGAAGATTAAAACCTTCAAGTTCGTATCAAACTTCGACAGATGTTTCACGCGACGAACCACCGCATCGATTTTCGTACCCCACGCGCCTTCAATTTTGATACCGCTTTCATCTCTCGCGTGCGTTTCCGGCGCTCCTAAAGTTTCGAGCATTTTCGAAACGTCCGCGCCGAATCGCGAAAGGTGTAAACTCTCTTCCGCTTTCTTCCGCAATCTCTCTTCTCGCTTCTTTTGCGCCTCTTCGACGTTATCGCGAACGTCCTTATCCTGCGACTTCCACGTGACGTATGAAATTTCTTTGGTCGCGCACTCTTGGCGGCAGGTTGGACATTTCCCGCGCTTGTTGTCGTTGTTATTATTGTGTCGCTCCGGGAGCGGCGATAACGAGTGTAAGAACTGTTTCTTCTTTGAAACCATATTGGATGGTCGCCCGTAATACGCAAACGAACATTTGACGCATAATTCGTGACCGCACGGTAAGATTGCAAGTTCAGCGCCGTGTAAATTAATATCTTCGTCCTCTTCGTCCTCGTCCTCGTCGTCGTCATCTCCAGCTTTCATTTTTCTCAGCGCGCTCTTGGGAATGACGGCATTCTTCGATTTCGTCTCGTCGAACGTCTCTAAACACAACGGGCAATCAAATTTCTTACGCTCGTTTTTGTTCTTCTGTTTCAGCGTTTGCAAATATCGCAGTTGACCGAACGTTTGTTTCATTTCAAATTCGTGCGTGACTTTCTCGTCGCCGTGTTGTTTGAGCAAGGTGGGTACCTCGACTGGATACACGATCGACGCGCGCAAATACTCCGGCAATTGGTCTTGTCCGTCAATTCGAACCATTTCGTTGGGCGTGCGTAATCGAATACGCGTCGTTGACATGCTCAACTCATCGAGTGCGTACATCTTTTCGCGTTGGTAGTGCATCAGCGCGCGTATTTTCGTGAACTCTTTACGAATCTCTTCGATGACTTCGATGTGCGTTTTCGCGTAGGATTGCACTTCGAGTGCTCCTTTGACTTCGCTTTTCAGCGCTTTCAAAGTTTTTTCCGCGCACGACGGCGCAGTAACGTCGTAATAAATGCGCCTGTCCTCATCTTTGACGTTTCTCGTGGACGATTTTACTTTCGCTTTACCGTTTCTCGTCGCATCTCTACCGACACCAAACAAAACGCTTTGTAATTTATTGAAATTTGCATCGCATTTACACACCGCGCATTTCACGCCAACGACCGCGAATTCCATGCCTTTTCTGCACACCGAGCACGAGGCAAATTCAACCACGTCTTGTCTATCCGCGGCTTCTACGATTTTCGTTACTCGATCAGCATCCGCGACGGCTTCGTTGCGACACTCGAATAGGCGATCTATGTCTCTTTGCATGACCATTTTCAGAGCCGCGCCGGTGTTCCAATCTGCTTTGCTACTTTGCCAACGGTTATCAAACTGCTCGAGCAGTTTGCCTACGAAAGCGTCGGTCGTATACGACAAGGCTTCCATCCACCAAAATTCATTTCGACCGAGACTTTTCATTTTCTTGTCGATAATTTTCCGCGACTTTTCGAAATCGTTCGCGGCGATGGATATGTTTCCCCCAACTCGCTCGGCTAAATACGAAATCTTTTCCGTTTCGGCGTCGCTGAGTAATTTCTCATCTCTAAGCGTTCTAGGTATTCGAATGTCTTTGTTTTTATCCACCACTTGCAAAGCTTCGGCTAAATTGTGCAAAGCGTGTAATCTTTGGAAACTATCGAGACGAACGCCGTTGATGTTTGCGTTTGCATCGAGGCGTAAAACTTCGCGATAACATTCAATGACACTCGCGAGATCGTTTTGCGTCCATTTTAATCCAGCGATGGCGTTGATTGAAAACGCGACGAGTCTTTGCGCTTCCTCTGCTTCAAGTCGCGCTTTGTCGACCAACCTGTCGTGGATTTCTTCCATGGAAAGAACTTTGCTCTTTTGTTTCTCCTCGGCTTTTTTTGATTGATCGCCGTCGACCACAAGTTCCGCCGCGATATTTTTCAGACGCCTCCACTTACTGATGCCGTACGAACCAACCTGCGGGTGATCGCAAGCTTGCCTCAATCTCAGCAGAGGCAGCACGATAGAAGTCACGTCTTGCCTCGATAACTCTATGTCATCGTTGTTATTAGTAGCATTTCTCGATCGCTTCACTCGATCGTAAGTGTTTCGCGCTTCCGCGGCGCAGTTTTTGTGCTGCTTTTCGTAGAAATGTTTTTCGATGGGCGAAAACTCTAATTCGGTGACGCACTCATTTTGCGGCGGTAAATCGAGTTCGTCTATAACGTCCTCTCTAGCGTTGCGCCACATTATTGGTTTTAGGCTCTCGGTGAGCACAAACTCGCCGTATCCCGCGTACCCTGTTTTCATAGCCGCGCTGATTATTTTCTGCCACCAATTATGCGATGTTGTAAAGTTCATCTCGTGGCCGAATGGACGCGCCCTTAAGAATTTGAACAATCCGAACGCGTCGTCCATGTGCGACTTTTCAGATGATAGCGGCGTCCCAGTCACGCACCAACGATTCACCGCGGGAATTCTCTCCATCATCTGCGACGGCGCCGAGGCGCCTCCGCCCACCATCTGTGCTTCGTCCATAATAACGCGCCACCACGTTATCTTTGTCAAAGGCGGGGGAATGTGAGGGTATCTTCGAGTTGCATTCCTTCGAGCGCGCAGTGCGCCATCGTTCACATCCGCGTTTGTCGCGTAATCTAGATTGATTTCAGCTCGCAACACATCGTACGTAGTGATAACAATATCGCATTCGGCTAGCTTATGCGAGGTAATGACTTCCTTCGCGTGTACGGCTCTGGATCCCAAGCTCGCGGTTTGCGGCTGTCCTTCGTATACCAAAATATCAAACTTATTGTCTTTATTGTCGGTCTTTCCATCGTCGTCGTTTCTACGGACGTGCTTTAAAACCTCGTCTCGCCATTGTTGCAAAATCGTCGACGGAACGACGATGAGCGTCGTTTTTGAAATGCCCGGGATTTTCTCCCCCGCTTTCGCGGCGTGGCAATGCGGACATATGAAGTCCGGCGCCTCTGTGCAGTTTTGCTTAATGCCGACGCAATACGCGTGCGACCATTTGTGACAAACTTCGCACGATACCCAAAGACCTTTATACTCTGGATCGTCTTCCATTGCACCGCAGACGCATCGCACTTGCTGCATTTCTTCGTTTTCTTCTTCTTTTTCCTCTTTTTCTAGCTTTGTCGTGAAGCCCATACCGTCTCGATTCGTAATCACTTTGTCTTCTTCTTCTTTTCCTTCCTCCTTTTCCTCCTCCTTCTCCTCATCTTTCTCGTCTTTTGGTTTCTTGTGCGCCAAACACAACATCAAAAGTTCGACAGTTTTACCTAATCCCATTTCTTCCGCTAACACGCCTCCGCGAACGCCGTCGTCTTCCATTGCCATCGACTTCGACACATTTTCCATCCACAAGTTTATTTCCTCGTGTTTCTTTTTCACCACATTTGCCTCTATTAACGTCATTTTTGCCGTCGTCGTCGTCGTCGTCTTAAACATCTCGCGCAACGCGCTCAACTGTTCCTCTCTTTTAAACGTCACCAACTTCTCAACATCCGCGTGTTGCGTTTTCCCATTCTCCCACCCAACTGGCGCGTTCGGCGCTCTCTCTCTCCCCATCATCCAACCCACCGCTCTCTTCTGATACGGTCGTAAAGTCGGTCGCAACAGGTGCGAAAGGTTTCCTAAAAATTCCGGAGCGTTCGCGTTGTTTGGCTTGCACGCTTTCAACATTCGATTTATGTTTATATTTTTCGCTTTGAAATAACGCGACGAAGAAGAAGCGACGACGTTATTATTATACTCGTTGTTCTTATTATCTTCCTCCTCCGCTTCTTCTTTGTCTTCTTCTTCTTCTTCTTCTTCATCATCTTCAACAAACATTTCTTCCTCCTGTTGGTCGTCGTCATCAAAATCAACATTTC
>Ga0181597_10002547_pt1 | contig 19744 bp, 21 predicted proteins | sample 041ome_5_FD_148647 | JGI IMG/M metagenome (GOLD analysis project Ga0181597, IMG submission 148647) | Coastal salt marsh microbial communities from the Groves Creek Marsh, Skidaway Island, Georgia - 041403US metaG (spades assembly) | ecosystem: Environmental > Aquatic > Marine > Intertidal zone...
TAATTACTACAACTATTCTTGCAAAATCTTATAAAATATTATCTACTGACATAGAGTCATATATCAATCAAGACGGTACTGTTGATTTTATAGAAACTAGAGAATTTAGCTTTGAAGGAGATTATACATTTGTATATCAAGTTATTCCCAAAAAAGGGTTTGATAGTATTTTCGATATACAGGTTCTTGAAAATGGAATTCCTTACATAAATGCAGACACGAAAGAAAAAGGCACTTTTGTAATTGAAGAAAGAAAGAGGTCATATCGAATTTATTTATATCATAGTTCATCAAATGAAAATAAAACTTTTACTATTAAATATTCTCTAAAAAATCCCTTTACTGTTGGTCCATTTGATAGCCAATTTTATTGGATATATCTATCTAATGATTGGGAAAAATCTCCCGGAGATGTTTCAATCACTCAACGTTTTACCGGTGAAACGTCTAACGATCTGCATTATGCCTTAGAGTGGCCTTTAAACTCTAACAAATACAGCTTTAAAACGAATGAAGGAACTGCAAGTTTTAACTCCTCTAATTTTTCTAAAAAAAATGAGATGAAATTAAGGACAGTGTTCCCATCATCTTATTTGACTGATCAATCTATTAATAACGAAATATTTTCTTTGGCGGGATTGATACAGCAAAAAAGAGATTACAAGCTAGCAAACTATTTTATCATATCTTTAACACTATTTTCTATCTTTGTTTTTACAAAATTCTATAGAAGATATTACAAGCAACATATAGTAGAAGTTGATGAGAGTAAATCGTTTGATACATTTCCATCAGACGATCATCCAATCGTGATTAATAGTCTTTTCTATAGAGAGTTAACGATGGGTCCAACTGGAGGTGGCGTACTTTCTACTTTATTTGAATTGGCAGCAGCTAAAAAGCTATCCATTGAAGTTGTTGAATCAGGATGGAAGATGTTTAAAAGTAAAAAATTAAAAATTACTGTTCTTAATACTGATATTGTGGACTTAAAAAGTGATTTTGCAAAATCGTTGTTAAAAAGAATCAATAAGTTTGGAAATGAAACCACTTTTTCTTCTGTGTTTGGTGATATGAGTTTAAAGCATTCAGAATGGAAGAAACTAAAAAAAGAAAAATTGAATGCAACAAACTGGGTTGATACTTCAAGCAAAAATGAAAAAGTTAGAATAGCTATATTGCAATTCTTTATGTTGATAATAATTCTTGCTAGTAGTGTCATTTATAAAACTTTTTTTGGGTTTCTATCTATTCTTCCTTTTATTTTTTTTATCAGCACACTCATGGGAAGTAGGCTTAGTAAAGATGGGCAAAGAGTGTACAATGAATGGACCGTTTTTATGGATCAACTACAAAAAGGCCAGATTGATGTTAAAAAATTTGATCCTGATTTAATGCTTCAATACTGTATTGCGTTAGGAACTCAGCCTGAGCACTTGAAAAAAATTATCAAAAACATTGAATCTACGCATCAGGATGGTTTTATCTGGATGTATCATGGATTCGGAGATACTGCCTCTGTATCATCAGCTGCTTCTATGGTAAGCGATATTGCTTCTACCGGAACAACTATATCCGCCTCTTTTGGCGGTGGAGGTGACGGCGGTGGCGGTGGCGGTGGCGGTGGTGCTGGTGGCGGCGGCGGTGGTGGCGCCGGTTAAATAGTTATAAGGGTGGTTATATAAATTTGCCTACTTGTGGTATTAGTTAATACTATTTAAGTTTTTATATGAAAAAACATATAGAATATATACTGCTTGTAATACTATTTTTAAATCTTGGTTTTTCTCAATCAAAAGTTACCATTCAAGATAAGGAAATCATGTTGAATGAGAACGAAGCTGTTGTTGAAGTCTTGGGTATGGTTTGTTCAATGTGCGCTTTCGGTATTGGAGAGGGATTTTCAAACACTGATTTCATTGACAAATCTAAATTCAATGAAGGTGTTATGGTTGATATTGACGCCCAATATGTACAGCTTGCTATAAACGAGTCAGCTAACATAAATCCTGCTAATATTGTTAAAGTTATCGAGGAAGCAGGATACGATGTTAGCACACTTTTCATCCTTCAAAATAAAAAACTAACAAAGTTTAGTACGGATAAATTGGGCATATTGCAACCAATGGCGTACAATCAATCCCGAAGTAAAAATAATTAGACTTACCAATGTTTAGATTCCTATTGGTTTGTATAATCCTTTTAAATAGTATTTCTGCACACCCAGTAATCTTTAAAAATGGTAAAGTATTCTGGATTAGTCAAAGCACCAAATTTAACGATCTTAGGCTTGGAGTCTCCAAAACAAATAAATGGCTAGTTGGCGGAAGAATTCTCCAAGATAGAAGATCTGATGAAACCTTTGCATTGCTGAACAATAACTATCTTGCTAAAAGATGGAATAGTAAAAATGCTCAAGCGAATATTTATATACTTTCCAGCGTTGGTATCAATACTAAAAATTCGGAAAGTATGGGAACGGTTGGAGTGCATGGAGATTGGGAAAATCGACAACTAATGGTTATGCAAATGTTTGAATATTTTTCACATAATAGTAGTTGGATGTCAGGTTCAAGGCTTGCATATAGTCCATATACAGTTGATTATACTAAAATGTCTACATGGCTTATCGCTGAATATCAAGTTGAATATAAAAACGATAATTTATCTTATATGTTAATCCCTGTGGTTCGAGTATTTAAAAATAACTATTTATTTGAAATTGGATCAAACGGGGAAGATTCTTTTTTGTCGTTTATGATTCATTTTTAATCACATCCATTTGTAAATTTCTTATAAAAGAGGTATAATTATATATGCTAAAAATAATAAATAACATTTCTGATAATCTATTATCTATTCTTGACACCAAAGTAGGTTATATACTATCTGTTCTTTTTACAGTTGTAGTTGCGGTGATGATATACTTAGGAGTCCTTGTAAATGGATAAATTAATAGAAAAAATAGTGCATTATTGCTTAGACACGAAATTAGTTTTGTTTTTAATTATTATTGCATTTGTACTCAAATTATTGAGTGTTTATTAAAGTAAGTTGATAGGAGAATGATATGAACTCAAATTCATGGTACCTTTTAATGATTGTGTCAATTTTAATGGCAGTGTTGTTATTTTTAAACCTTCCAGGTTATGAAGATCCAGCATCTGCTAGGCAAGTAGGAGTGTTTGTGGGATTATGGGCTCCAACATTTGGCATTTTAGGGGTAAGAGCACAATTGAATGAAAAATAATTATTCAATTTGAATTGAAAAAGGGGCATTTGTGCCCCTTTTTTTTTATATTATAGTATGATAGAATGGGGACCATTTACTTTTCAGCATGCAATAGAGCTTCCTATGTTCTTTTTATGCATGATTTTTGTTGTTTTTATGGTATTCAATCTCGCTATGAACGAAGAAGATTAGAATGTTTTCAATAAGAGAGTATGTTCATCAGCTAGATTGGGATGAAATTTGTCGTATTCATGATAAAGCAAGAATTGTCGAACTTGAAGGATCAGCATCATTAGATGCATTTATTCCTCTTAAAGAGTGTTATAAGGATGAAGAGTTGTTCAATTCAAAAATATACGTCGGTTTAATCAGTAATCATGTTGTTGGGTTTGTAGCATACGATAAAAATGATATTACTTGGTTATATGTTAACCCATCATCACATAAAAGGGGATATGGCAAAAAATTGTTGAGTTACGTTCTACAAAAAATACAAGGAAATCCCACTGTTACTGTTCTTGATAATAACTTTAGAGCTTTGAATCTTTATACTTCACTAGGGTTTAAAATTATAAAAGAGAAAGTGGGTAAAATTTCTGGAACTAATTATCCTGCAATTGGATATAAAATGAAAAAAACATTATGAAGATTTTTAATTTCTTCCTTCTATGGATTTTTGGTTTTTTTGCATTATTGGCCTTTGATTTATTTGTTGAAGCATTTGTCTTTGAATGGCTTAATTGGAATGGAACAAATAAAAATGACTGGTTTTTTGCCTTATGGTGGGGGGTAGTCGTAGTTTGGTTTATCTATGGGGTTAGAGTAATCATGTTGAATATGAAAAGGAAAATATAAGATGATAAAAAGATTTTTAATTATGTTCTTAATTGGTTTTACACTTGTAAGCGCTCAAGAAAAGAGATCATTAAATGTATTTGCAGGTCACCAGCAACTATCAGTTGGCTCTTCTTCTGACTTTTCATCAGGAACTTATTTTGGAGTATCAAAAAATATTGGATTTTTATTTATGAATAGCCCATTAAACTTTGGATTCCAGTTTTCAGAAAGAGGCGGAAGTTCAATTAATTTGAATGACTATCTTTTAGACGGAAATTCCTCTGCTGAAAACAGTACATTAGATGTTTTGATGCGACATTCTTATTTTGATGTATTTGTCAATGCAAACATAAGTATTGGAAATGTATCGTTCTATTTAGGTCCAATGGTGGGAATTAATCTATCATCACAAGTTAGTGACTTAGATAGCATTGTTTTACCAGCAATCTACGACTTTAAACCATCAGATTTAGATGCTAAGCAATTTGATATGGGTATGAATTATGGCCTAACCTTTCATGTAAATCGTTTCATTGGATTATCACTTGAAACATACCAAGGGTTACCAGATAAGAATGAGCAACAATTTACCAATTATGGCTTAAAATTGAGTATTGGATTATAAATTTTAGAATATTTTTTTGTAAATTGAAAAAAGAACATCTTCCATCAAAAATTTGCCCCATTTGTAGCTTTTCATTTAATTGGAGAAAAAAATGGAAAAAAAATTGGGATGAAGTTGTTTATTGTAGCGAAAAGTGTAGAAAAAATAAAAATAGAAAAAAATCGAGATAAGTATGAAAAATAATTTAGTATGTATAATGTTCATGGTTTCATTTGTGTTTGCTTGGGGTAAAACAGGTCACAGGATTACGGGCGAAATAGCTGATACATATTTAACGGAAAAAACGAAACTAGAAATTCAAAAAATTCTAAGCGATCCTTCGTTGGCCGTCGCAAGTACATGGGCAGATGAAATGCGATCCAATCCAGATTTTAGAAAGTACAATGCATGGCATTACGCAAATATGCCATTAAATATAAAGTATGCACAATCTAAAAAATCTTCAAAAGGAGATATCGTTCAAGCAATTAAGCAATGTAAGGTAAAATTACAATCAGCTGAAACTAGTACGGAGGAAAAAGCATTTTATTTGCGTTTCTTAGTACATTTAGTTGGCGATATCCATCAACCATTACATGTGGGAAAAGGTGAAGATAGAGGTGGTAATGATGTAAAGGTAAAATGGTTTGGGAACGATAGTAATTTGCATAGAGTATGGGATTCTGAAATGATTAACACATATCTAATGAGTTATACTGAATTTACAGCTCACCTAAATACAAATTTTGATTATACGAGTGTAAAAACTTTATCGGAAGATGAATGGGTAAATGAGTCACAAGTAATGGTAAGAAAAGTATATTCTGAGGCAAAAAATGGAGATTATTTAGGGTACGATTACATTTATGAAAACTTTGATACGGTAAAGTCTCAACTCTTTATTGCTGGAGTAAGGTTAGCCAACACTTTAAATAATATTTTTGATGAATAAAATATCCATTCATTGGTTTAGAAACGATTTAAGGGTTAGCGATAACCCCTCATTGCATTTTGCAGCGCAAAATAGCACCGTAATGCCCATTTTTATACATGATGTAGTAAATAACACTCAAAAAGAATTTAACCTAGGAGAAGCAAGCGCTTGGTGGCTGCATCATTCTTTGCATTCCTTGAATGCTACATTAGCTAATAAAATAAATTTTTATAAAGGCAACCCACTTGAGATTATTACAAAACTGATAACAGAGCATGATATTGAGTCTTTTTCGTGGAATAGAGCTTATAGCCCTTGGGAAATAAAGCGAGATATGGAAATAAAAGCACTATTAAAAAAGAAGGAAATAAATGTAAAAACATTTAATGGTACTTTGTTGTGGGAGCCTTGGGAAATTCTTAAAGATGATAATACGCCTTACAAGGTATTTTCCCCATTTTATAAAAAAGGATGTCTTATAAAGCATGCTGGTCCAAGACAGATTGTTGATAGTGATAAGTCTTTAAAATTAGAAAAAAAACTAGCTTCTTCAGGAAATATTGAATCCTTAGATTTATTACCAAAACATCATTGGAAAAATAAATTTGAGCAGTACTGGAACGTAGGCGAAAAAGCTGCAATGGATAAATATAAACACTTTAGAGATAATGGATTAACAGGATACAAGGATGGCAGAAATTTTCCTTCCAAGGATAATGTTTCAGTCTTATCTCCGCACCTACATTTTGGTGAAATATCTCCACATCAAATATGGTATGACAACAAGTCTGCTTGTCCAGAAAAAGATGTAGGACATTTCCATAGTGAATTAGGCTGGAGAGAATTTTCTTACTATTTAATCTACCATTTTCCAGAAATGTGTACTGAAAATCTAAACAAGCGCTTTGATAAATTTCCGTGGGCAACTAATGAGGAGTATTTAAGTCTTTGGCAAAAAGGAAAAACAGGATATCCTATTGTAGATGCTGGTATGCGACAATTATGGGAAACAGGATTTATGCATAATAGAGTAAGAATGGTAGTAGCATCTTTTCTTATTAAGAATTTACTTATTGATTGGAGACTTGGGCTGGAATGGTTTAATGATTGTTTGGTAGATGCAGATTTAGCAAGCAATACAGCAAGTTGGCAATGGACGGCTGGTAGCGGCGCTGATGCAGCTCCTTATTTTAGAATTTTTAACCCTATTTTACAGGGAAAAAAGTTTGATCCAGATGGTAGTTATACTAAAAAGTATGTCCCAGAATTAAAAAACTTGCCTGAAAAATATTTGTTTGCTCCATGGGAAGCGGATGAAGAAGTATTTATTGAAGCAGGTATAGAATATGGTATAGATTATCCAAAACCTATAGTTTCAATTGAAGAATCACGAGATATTGCTTTACGAGCATATGATAAAATAAAAGGGTAAAGAAATGATAAAATGGTTATTAAAGTTATTTGGAATAAACTCAGAAACCATTGACTTTAAAGCGTTAATAAAAGAAGGAGCTATTGTTATTGATGTTCGTTCTCCTCAGGAGTTTCAAAGTGGACATGTTAGAAAGTCTAAAAATATACCGTTGAATGAGCTCAATATAAAGTACACGACATTAAAAAAAGATCAGCCAATTATCACGTGTTGCGCTTCAGGTATGCGAAGCGGTTCTGCCGAAAGTTTTTTGAAGTCTAAAGGATATTCAAAGGTATATAATGGTGGAGGTTGGATGAATCTTAATGGGAGGATTAAGTAAAAATGAAGATTGAACAAATTTATACTGGTTGTTTAGCTCAAGGCGCTTATTATATAGAATCAAGGGGGGAAGTTGCAATTATTGATCCCTTAAGAGAAGTTAACCCATATTTAAATAAGCTGACTCAAAACAATCATAATCTTAAATATATTTTTGAAACACATTTCCATGCTGATTTTGTTAGCGGCCATGTAAGTCTAGCAAAAGCAACAGATGCACAAATTATTTATGGGCCTTTAGCAGAGACATCTTTTGAAATCATAAATGCGCAGGATGGACAAGAATTTATACTTGGTGATGTGAAAATTAAAGCAATTCATACTCCGGGTCATACGCTTGAAAGCACTTGCTATCTTTTAATTGATGCTCAAGGTGATCAAAAAGCCCTGTTTTCAGGAGATACGCTTTTCATTGGAGATGTCGGAAGACCTGATTTAGCTCAAAAAGGATTAAAAATGACTTCTAAAGATTTAGCTGGTATTATGTTTGATTCCCTTAGAAATAAATTAATGACTTTAAATGCAAATATTATTATTTATCCTGCACATGGAGCTGGTAGTGCTTGTGGAAAAAAAATGAGCAGTGAAACTTCAGATACACTTTTTAATCAATTAGAAACAAACTATGCTCTTAGAGCAAATATGACCAAAGATGAATTTATAAGTGAAGTCTTAGATGGACTGGCTCAACCTCCTAAGTATTTTTCAGAAAATGTAAAACTAAATAAAGAGGGGTATGAAGAGGTCGATACAATGTTAAAGCATAATAGAAATAATTTGTTATCTGTTGAAGAATTTGAAAATATTGCAAATGAGTTACATCCTGTTATTTTGGATGTTAGATCAAAAGAAGAATTCACTGTTGGGCATATACCTAATAGTATTTTTATAGGATTGGAAGGGTCATTTGCACCTTGGGTAGGAGAGATGTTGGTTGATATAAATACTCCAATCCTTTTAGTAGTCTCAGACAAAGACATGTTTGAGGAAGCGCAAATTCGTCTTTCTAGAGTTGGATTTGATAATGTTATAGGTGCATTAAGAGGTGGAGTTGAATCTTGGATAAAGGCTGGAAGAGGTATTGAAACTGTTAAAAATATCAACCCTAAAGACTTTATACAAATATCTGGAAAGAATATTATTGATGTTAGAAAACCTTCAGAATATGATGTTGCTAACTACTCTGATGCTATAAACTTGTCATTATCAGAGTTGGGAATGAATTTTTCAAAAGTTTCAAATGAGAAAAGTTATGTTTATTGTGGAAGTGGGTATAGGTCACTAATTGCCATTTCATTGCTGAAATCTAAGGGTTTCCATAACCTCGTTAATGTTGAAGATGGGTTTAAAGGAATTTCTGAAATCTTGCAAAGTTAAAATAGTGAATATGTCATTTTTTCTAACTATTATTAAATGGTAGCCAATCAACAACTAGGAGCATAAAATGTATTTAAAAAAATTAAATGAACAATTAGATCAATTTCACTTATTAAATCATCCATTTTATATTGCGTGGAATAATGGAGAGTTAAATCAAGAAATATTGCAAGATTACGCGGAACAATATTATCAACATATTAAAGCATTTCCTCGTTATATAAGTGCAACGCATTCAATCTGTGAAGATATTGAAAATAGAAAAATCCTTTTAGATAATTTAAGCGATGAAGAAGATTTTCAAAAAGACCATCCAATGTTATGGAAGCAGTTTGCTCTAGCGGTTGGAGCTGATAGCAATGAAGTTGAAACGATAAAACATGAAGCTTTTACCAAAGAGATGATTGACAATTTCTTTAGACTTTCTAGATCGTCATATGCTGAAGGGTTGGGTGCATTGTATGCCTACGAGCGACAAGTACCTGAGATTGCAGATACAAAGATTAAAGGCCTTAAAGAGCATTATAATGTTTCAACAAAAGAAGGATTAGAATATTTTGTTGTCCATAAGGATGCTGATGTGGAGCATAGAGAGCAAAGTGCAGAGCTGATGAATAAATTGTCTTCTGAAGAAAGAAAGCTAGCAGAAGAAGCTGGTTTATCAACAGTCAAAGTTCTGTGGGGTTTTCTAAGCGGTTTATGTGAAAAACATAATATTCAAGCTTAAAGCTAAAAGTAAAAATATTCTATTTGTTTAAAATTTTATCGCAGCGGTCGGAAGTGATAGCGCTCCAATCAATGTTTTTATCAATCGGTGCACCTTCTGATCTTGAGATAAATTGACACCAAATTTTTACAAAATTGGGACAAGGAAAAATATATTTTTTCCTTGAATCTTCATCGGAAGTCTGTAAGCAAAAATATTCTTTTTTTACCCCTAAGGTAATAAAATTAACAAATGAAGATTTAGAACCAAACTTAGGATGTAAAGCTTTGTAAACACATGATGCTGTAAGCATATTATCTTCAAAGTAGTGAGTCATAATATATAAAATAGCTACTCTTGTTGAGGTTGATTTTAAAAAGAACTTTCTAGCTGCTTCATGATGGGGGTCAGGAACATTTTGGGTTACCGCTTCAAAAACATTTCTTGTTTTAATACCAAAATCTGCTTTTGTTTTAAGTTTTTTCATCCCGTCAAAAATTTATATAATCTATCTATAAGGAAATAATAGTAAATTTTAATAGCATTTTAATTGTTTGATATTCAAACATATATGCGTATTATGCGCGCAATATATATGAAAATAGAACAAATAAAAGAAACAATAACAATCGTTAAAGATTATCCAATCAAAGGAATCGTTTTTAAAGATATCACCACACTTTTAGAGAATCCAGATGCATTTAAATCTACTGTAGATATTATGATAGATAAGGTGAAGGATTTAGATTTTAATAGAGTAGTCGGAGTGGAATCTAGAGGATTTTTCTGGTCTGGATCAATTGCATATGCTTTATCAAAATCTTATGTTTTAGCTAGAAAGCCAGGAAAGCTTCCAAGAAAAGCTGCTGAAAAGCACTTTACGCTGGAATATGGTACAAATACTGTCCATATCCATGAAGATGCTATTTCAAAAGGAGATAAAGTGTTGGTAGTTGATGATTTAATTGCTACAGGCGGTACTGCGATGGCAACCGCTGAACTTTGTCAAGAACTAGGTGCATCTGAGGTGCACATAATAGCCTTAATAGATTTACCAAAATTAGGTGGATCAAAAAAGCTTGCTGAAAAGTTTGGTGAAGTAATTACTTTAATAGATTATTAATCGTTAGAAAAAAGAGAAGAGAACTGTAAGAACTTAGTATAGCTTCCTTCAATTTTAATTTTGCCCAAAGCAAAAGCTTTAGCTGAGCTTTCTGTTTTCAATAATATTCCTTTCCAGGTCATAGAATCAACTGTAACTATTGCATCATAGCTGTTATCATAACTGTTTGATATCTCCGCAATTTGATTACGAATTACTACACTGAACTTTTCATTAGTGTCTGAAATGTCAAAACCAATTTTTAGAAACTTATCTTTTGCTTTTTCTGGAATTAACCTAGGGCCCATAGCATCAAAAAAAGAATGCAAGGGAATGTTCTTTGCTTGCTCTGCTGAAACAACATATTCTAGATTAGGTAAAATTTTATCTGACAATTCATAGGCCTCTGAAAGATAATAGTTTCTAGCAATTGGGTTAATTTCATCTAAAGATAGATATTCCAATGACTTGCTAAACAAGAGTTTTAATGTTTTATCATTAGGAAAATTAGATAGACCAATATCACTTAATTCTGCTGCCCATTGATAGTCTTTTTCTAACAAAGCGTTATCAATATGCTCAATTAAAGCTTCTCGATCACCTATTAGCTTAAGAATGCGCTTAGAACGTTCTTTGTTTGAAAGTGGTTCAAGGTTTACAGCTCTTCCGTCAAAGAATCCTAAATATCCATTATACACATTTCTTATGCTCCACGAAACTTTTCCATATTTCTCTTGCAAATCATAGTTCTCTTTGAAAAAAGCTGGATATTCAAAATCTTCAACTAGCTCATCAGGTGTTTTGCCTAAGTTGGCTCCCCTAATAGCATAATCATGTATATACTGAATTGCGTCCCTGTAAATTGCTAGCCTTTTCTCTATTGTTTCTTTTCCAGAAAGGAAGGGTCCATGACAGCTAACAAGAAATTTTGGCTTGTAGGAGCGCATAGTATCTACAGATTTAAACCAGCTATATGTATCTCTATATGACGTTCCTCTAATCGTGTATAGATTGGGGAAACGCATATAATAATTGTCGCCGCTTATAACTACTTCTTTCTCTGGATAATAAATAATAATTTGATCATCGGTTTCGCCGGGCGTGTGTTGAACTTCCAATTCAATTCCACCAACTGTAAGTTTTGAAGTTTGAGTGTCAAAAAAATCAGTTGGATAGATAACTGGCGGTTGTTCAAAATCAAATTTTAAAGTAAAGCCTAACCCATGACCTCTTTTTAAACTATCTGGTAAAAAGTGTCCAAACTGCTTCATGCCTCTTTCCGTTAAAATAGGTCGCAATAAATTGTTGGACTTAAAAAATCCTCTTTCAAACGTTTTATGAGCATATACCTTCGTATTTTCTTCCATAAATCCAGGTGCACCTCTCCAATGATCTACGTGAGAATGGGTGTATATGATAGCTTCATTTGGAAGATTGGATATTTTCTTAAATTCAGCATTAATTTCTGATGCAAGCTGAGGGTCTTCTGTAGTGTCAATAATAATATTACCAGAATCTCCAGCGATTAAAATAGAATTGGCTAATCCATACCCAATTGCTACATAAACATTATCTGTTACTTGGTAAATGCCTTTTTCAAAATAAAATTCATCATCTACATGTATATCGCTTGAAAATGAAAGAGCTTCGGTCTGATCTTCAACGGTCTCCTGATTACAGGATATTAAAAAAATCAGTATAAAGTAGAATAATCGCATATTTTAAAATATAAGTCATATTGCGGGATATTTTAAATAAATTAGATTGTTATTATAATTGGAACAAAAAAAGCTAAATCACATTCATAAAATAATGAGTTTAATATCATTCTCAAGAGATAAATTTATTCCTTCAAGTGAAGTTAATCTTACTGTAAGAGGTAATTATTTAAGTATTACACGTGGATATCAAGTCTTCTCATTTTTTAAAACAGTAAATAATGGTACCCCAGTATTTTTAGAAGATCATTTAAGTAGAATATTAAGCAATGCTTCATCAATGGAAATGAATGTGCCATTCTCAAAAGACGAAATCAGAGATTTGGTTTATCAAACACTTGAAAAAAATGATTTTTCAAAAAATGAATGCAACATAATGATAATATTAGCGGGAAAAACACCAGATGATATTTCTGGCTTAGTATCTACCCAAGAGGTTGAATTGTTTATCGTTACATCTCCAATTAAAAAATATCCGTTAGAATCGTACCAGAACGGAATTGCTTTAGGGTTTTACGAATTTGAGAGGGTAGACGCAGAAGTGAAAACTCCTTATACATATTATTGGGGAATGAAGGCGCATAGAGAGTTAGTTCACAATGGACCTTTTGATGAAGTGCTTTATACCAGTAATAAAGAGATTTTAGAAGGAACTACTTTTTCATTTTTTATTGTGATTGATGGTGAAGTAAAAACTTCCAAAGCAGATGGTAGAATATTAGGAAGTATAACTAGAAAAAATTTACTGCGCATCATGAATGAGAAAAATATTAATCATAGCGAAGATATTATGTTAGTAGATGATATTTTAAAAGCAGATGAAGCATTTATTGCATCAGCTAATAGAGACTTAATTCCAGTGACTTCTATTAATGGAAAAAAAATTGGAAATGGTCATATTGGCTCAGTTTATAAACAATTGATGAGTCTGTATTCTGAAGAAATTCATACCAAAAATAAGTAGTACATCCTTTTAATACATTCCTTAAGTTTGGAACAATGTTATTTAATCTGAGTTAAATCAATATAATAACAAAAATAAGGGGTTTAATATGAAATATTTACAGCTAATTATTTTTTCAAGTTTAATGTTTACTGCATGTGCTGTTCCAGCACCTACCGCAGTTGCTCAAGATAATGACTTTACATTAGGTAAAGTGCAATCTCAGCTTAAAGAAGGGATGAGCTCTTCTCAGGTTGTTTCATTGTTAGGTTCACCAAATTTAGTTACAAGTACAAAAGATGGTGGAGAAGCATGGACTTATGATAAAATTTCACAAGAAGCAGAGTCTTCTAGTATTTCTGGTGCAGGCGCAGGATCAAGTGGTAATTTCTTTGGAATTTTTGGCGGAGGTCGTTCAAAATCTTCGAAGTCTTCAAAGAATTTAACTTTGGTTGTCAAGTTTGACGCTGATGGCGCAGTTACCAATTTCAAATATCAAAGCATTAAATATTAATTAAAATGAAGCGTTATTTAATATTAACTCTTTCATTAGGGTTGTTTTTAAGCGGGTGTGCATCTATGATGCCAGATAGAACAACCGCCATAAAGCGAGCAACCGAAACTAAAGAGTTTAATTTTTCCAGCAAGGAGTTGATTGCAGCATCTATAGGAACTTTTCAAGATTTAGGGTATACTATTGATGTATTAAACGCTGAATTTGGGCTTATTACTGCGAGCAAGACACAAGGAACAACTTCAACAAGAACAAACCTGGAAGAAGATCCTTTTGAAGCGTTTATGCGTGCTTTAACAGGAATTGAAAATAATAGCGATGTGATTATTGCGCCTTTAACGCTTTCTGCAACAATAACAGTAAAAGAAATATCTGTAGATCCGGCGTTAACATCATTAAGAATAAACTTTGAAGGTGGAGAGAGAAAGTTTTCCGATTTGTTTTTTAAAAGCTTTTTTGCTGCATTAGATAAATCCTTATTTCTTGATCAGGCTGTCGAGTGATGTTTAAAAAAATTGCAATAAATTCTTTTGCGCTAACTTTCTTGCTGATGAGTTGTAGTTCCGGCGGGTCTTCAAAAAAGTCTACTGCGGCCCAACGAGCTGTTGAAACCAGAGAGTATGATACCGACGTTAAGTCATTAATGCAGTCAACTATTGGCGCCTTTCAAGATCTTGGCTTTACTATAGATACTTTAAATGAAGAGTTTGGCTTGATTACAGCGAGCAAAATTGAAGAGCCAAAGGAAGAAAAAGATGAAGGAATTAGTGCGGGAGACGTTATAGTTGGAGTTCTTGCAATCGCAGCTATTTTAACCTTCGCAGGTAGAGATGATGATGATTGCTTTTTATGTGGTGGCAGAGGCGGTGATGACGGTGAAACTGTTGTAATTAAAGATTATAAGTTAACTGCAACTGTAACAGTTAAGCCTATTTATGATACAGAGCCATATATCTCTTCCTTACGAGTAAACTTTGGTGGCGCACAAAGAAAACGTTCCACAGAATTTTTTAAGAATTTTTTTACAGCAATTGACAAATCATTATTCCTTGATGAGTCAATCGAATCCACTATGGACAAGGATGAAGAATCATGAAATGCTTATCATGTAAAAGAACTTGGAAAAGAACCAAATGGTATGAATTTATCAGCTTCTTAACCAAATGTAAGACGTGTGGTAGTAGGTGGATACTTAGGTATTAATTGTTAAAAGCTTAATTTTTAACTTACATATTTCACTAAACAGCTTCTTATTTCTTAAATTTATACTTATACTTTATTTCCATAGCTATGATAAATAATCTATATAAGTCATTCATTTTAGTAAGCCTTTTAAGTGTTGCATTTGCTGGAACGCTCGGTAAAAGTCATTCAGCTGAACTGTTAAGCAGAGGAAGATCTGTTCCGATGGCTATATCTGATGATTTTTTAGTAACAGCAAAAACATTTTCATCGTTGAATAGTAGAATTGTTGATATTTATTCCCTTGATATTAATAGCAAGCAACTCATTAAGCAGAGCGAGCTAAATTCTCCAAATCCGCTTCCAGGGGATGATTTTGGGTTTAGTATTGCAATATCTTCTAATTATATGCTTATTGGCGCGCCTGGTCATAATCAAGGGCATGGTGCAGCATATTTATATAAAAAAGATAATAAAGAATGGATACTTGAGCAGGTATATGATAATCCTGTAAACAGTATTAACACTAGTTCTGCTCATAAATTTGGATACAATGTTGCAATTTCTGATGAATATTTATCAATATCTTCCCCATTTTATAATGACGGATTAGTGTATGTATATAACTTGACTTCTTCATCAAGTGCAAGAAAATCTACCAAACCAATTCACACTATTGATGTAAGAGAGCTTGGCGATGTTGAAGGGTGTTATGCGGAGGGGCCTAATAAGTTTGGTTTTGGTATTTCTACTTCTTTTCAAAACAATAAGTTATTAATTGGTTCTTTAAAGGATTTTGTGCATTTGATAGAGTTTAAAGAAGGGATACCTTTTAGCTTTGATATTCCAAATCCAATTATTCCAGCTGAAGATTCTATAGAAAAATCTAAATTTGGTGAATCAGTATATGTTGGAGATAAAAATATTTATATCTCTGCTTTAGGCAAAGATAATGGCAAAGGTTCCGTATTTGTATATCCATTTATTTCGTCACAACGAACGGATGAAAACCCATGGTCTAATCCGTATGAAATACAGCCAAGCGACTTATTAGAAAATGCTCATTTTGGTTACAAAATTACAGAAAGTGATAACAAAGTTTTTATCTCAACATTTAATCAAGCTAATATTTATAATTTTAATATCAACCAATCAGATAAATTGCAATTAGTTAATTCAGTAACTAATGCACAAACAGATGGATATTTTGGTAGAAATGTTATTTTAAAAAATGATTTACTATTTACAGATGCATACTATACCGATGAATTCTTTATTTATGACTTAAACAGCGTTAATAGAGGATTTAGCAGTTTTTCTACTGCAGGACAGATATTATCAATTAATAATAAGCTCGAATGTTCCGGAGGTTTAGCTGGAGGACAGTTTCCGTGCAATGAAATAGATTTAATGTCTTTTATGGATAAAACGCAAATCGGTGGATCAAATTCTACATCATTGAATGATATTTGGGGTTGGACGGACCCGCAAACCAATAAAGAATATGCCTTAGTTGGAATGAGTAATGGAACTTCTTTTGTAGACATTTCCGATGCTGAAAATCCTGTATATGTCGGTAGACTGGCAACACAGACCAACAACTCTACATGGAGAGATATAAAAGTTTACCAAAATCATGCATTTATTGTATCTGAAGCTGGTGGGCATGGAATGCAAGTCTTTGACTTAAAAGAATTAAGAAATTATAGTGGTTCTCCAATTACATTTTCCAACACGGCTTTTTATAGCGAATTTGGTAATGCGCATAATATTTTTATCAATGAAGATACTGGATATGCATACGCAGTCGGAACTTCAACATGTGGACCTGGCGGGTTACATATTGTTGATATATCTACTCCTTCAATTCCATCAAAAGCAGCTTGTGTTTCAGATCCTAATGTTGGAAATGAAAGAGGTAGCATTGGATATAATCATGACGTTCAGTGCGTTATTTACAATGGTCCTGATTCGGCTTACGTAGGTAAAGAAATTTGTTTTGGTTCAACTGAAAATAGTGTTTGGATTGCAGATTTAAGCACAAAATCAGATGATTCAACAGGTCAAAAAACAATTGGAATAGGTTCTTATGATGACTATTACGCTCATCAAGGCTGGCTCACAGAAGATCATAAATATTTTATTACAAATGATGAATTAGATGAATATGGAAGTTCGCCAGGCTACAACAAAACAAGAACATTGATATGGAATGTAGAAGACTTAAGTAATCCTGTAATTGAGACTACTTATTTTGGGCCAACCTCATCAATTGATCATAATAATTACATCATTGGTGATAAAGTCTATATGTCGCATTATACAAGCGGTTTAAGAATTTTGGATATTTCAACTATTACTGCTCCAACTGAACATGCTTATTTTGATGTTTATCCATCAAATAATAATAATTCTTTTGATGGTACATGGAGTAATTATCCTTTTTATCCTAGTGGAGTAATTGCTGTTACTGGGATTGACGAAGGATTATTTGTATTAAACCCGAGCGGTAATGAGCAAGGACAAGCTCCAACTGTTACCTATGCAGTTCCTTCAGATGGTAGTGTTACTTTAACATGGGATTTGATTGGAAATTCTTCTACAAAAATGAATATTTATAGAGCTGAGGAAGAAGGTTTTACGCCTTCATCTTCAAATTTATTAGTCAGTGTTAATTATCCGGGCGTAGAGTATACTGATTCAAGCTTAGATTCTAATACATTTTATTATTATCAATTATCGCTTGAAACTAATGGAACCGTTGGACCATTCTCTGATGAAATTAAAGTGAAGCCAATTGTAGCACCAAATCAACCCCCTACAATCGATCAGCCAGCTAATATTGAATTTTTTGAGGATAATCAATATTCTCTTACTTTGACAGGTGTTGGATATGGTTCAGATGTGAATCCACAAAATGTCACTATTTCTGCTATATCGGACAACACAGATTTATTTTCAGCTATTGAAGTTGTTGAATCATTACCACAACAGTTAGCTTTAAATCCATTAGAAAACCAGTATGGAAGCGCAACTATAACTGTCACTGTAAAAGATGATGGAGGAGTTGAAGGCGGTGGCGTAGATACTACGACAGTTACCTTTACAGCAACTGTAAACCCCGTAAATGACCCTCCTTCAAGTTTTAATTCGATTGGCGAGTATATGTTGGGTAGCGGACAATATATTCCAGGAACTGATTTTAGAACATTATATATCACTCCAGAAAATGTTAACGATTCCATTCGATTTGTTTGGGACCCAGCTTCTGATGTTGATGGTGACAATGTACAGTATCGAATGATAGGCTATCAAGGATTAGAGTTTTTATCAATGACAGCATATACCTCAGATAGTTTTAAAACATGGGCACTAAAAGATTTAGTTGCAGAAACGGATACTATTTCTGTAACAGAAGGTTCATGGAATGTCATAGCAACGGACGGTCAATCTTTTAATACTGCCATTGCAATTGGTGGTCAACTTCGCGTTGATGGAAGACAGTTAATTCCTGATGTCTTAGAGATTAAGCAAAGCTATCCAAACCCATTTACTACTTTTACAACAATTGAATACGATGTGCCGTCAACACAAAATGTAGTACTAAAAATATTTAATATAAGAGGGCAAATTGTTAAAACGCTTGTCAATGAAGATAAAAGCCCTGGATACTATTCTGTTGTGTGGGATGGTACTAATGATAGTGGAGATGCGGTAAGTTCAGGTGTTTATTTCAGTCAGATGCATACTCCTAAAAATCCAAACGGTGGACAATTTATTAAAGCCAAGAAAATGGTTAAGATTAGATAATTCAGAATGAATCCACTTAAAAACTTGTACAAATGGGTGCTTTCTTGGGCTGAAAGTGCTTATGGGACTCTAATTCTTTTTCTAGTAGCATTTGCAGAATCCTCGTTTTTCCCTGTACCAGCTGATCCGCTTCTTATGGCACTCTGTCTTGGGAGAGTTAAGCGCTCAATGTACTATGTTTTTATTTGTACTTTAGGTTCTGTTTTAGGAGGAATTTTTGGATTTATTATTGGCTATTTTCTATGGTATACTCCGTCAGGGGAATTAACTGGAATTGCTAATTTTTTCTTTAGAGTTATTCCTGGGTTTACTCCAGTGGTTTTTGATAATGTAGGAGCGCAGTATGATGCATATAATTTTTGGGTCATTTTTACTGCAGCCTTTACTCCAATTCCTTATAAGGTTTTCTCTATAACGGCAGGTGTATTTCAAATAGATTTACCAACATTTATTATAGCTTCAGTCTTAGGTAGAGGTGGAAGATTTCTTATAATCGGATTGTTGATACATTTTTTTGGAAAACCAATCAAGGTTATGATGGACAAACATTTTAATACTTTTATCATAGTTTTAACTATTATTTTTGCATTAAGTTACGTTTTAGTAGGATATTTATTTCAATGAAAGGGTTTAGTATGAGAGGCTTAATAGTTTTCACATTTTTTTTAATGGGGTGCACTGCAACCTCTTCAAATCTTTTTGATTTTCAATCAACGGATAAAACAAAAGCAGAAACAAGCATTGAAGATTTCAAATCTCGCGTTGGATATTTGGCATCTGATAAGCTTGGTGGTAGAAGCGCTGGAAGTAAGGGTGATTTACTTGCTAGAGAGTATATGGTAGATTTGTTTGAAACTTCAGCATCGGTTACCGTCCAAGAGTTCGAAGTAATTACAAACAGAAGAACAAATGAAACTGCAACCACGTTTAACGTTATTGGTATTTTACCTGGAAATGACCCGATATTAAAAGATGAATATGTAATCATTGGTGGTCATTATGATACAACTGCAAATCCTCCTAAGGCTAGAA
>Ga0181597_10002552_pt1 | contig 19714 bp, 14 predicted proteins | sample 041ome_5_FD_148647 | JGI IMG/M metagenome (GOLD analysis project Ga0181597, IMG submission 148647) | Coastal salt marsh microbial communities from the Groves Creek Marsh, Skidaway Island, Georgia - 041403US metaG (spades assembly) | ecosystem: Environmental > Aquatic > Marine > Intertidal zone...
CGAGCGGCATCCACTAATTCGGGTCGTTTCTCCAGCAGATTTTGTAATGCATCGGTCAGTTTTTGTTGATCCTCGGCTAAGGCATCAAAATTCTGTTCGAGTTGATCGGACTTTTCCAGAAACTCCGAGTTCTCTTTCAGATCAGGATTCGCGGCTAACTCTTCAGAAAGTTCTTTCTGTGCCTGATCGAGAGCAACGGCCGAATCGGCCAGCTTCTCAGTATCATCACCAAGCCGTTCCAGTTCCAATAAGTCTTTCTCGATTTCTGCGAGCGTTTCAAGAACCCCCTCCAGTTTCTTGAGATTCTCGGCGACTTGTTTCACTCCCTTCGCATTGTCTCTCAACTGGTCAGGCTGTTTACTCGCCTCGCGATCGGGAAAGGTCTTTAGTTCTTCCGACAGAGGCGACAAATCTTCTCTCGCAATTTCCTGCAAGACCTGAGTCATCTCCCGATAAAGCTGATGATTCGAGAATTCCAGCGACATGGTTTCTAATTGTCCCGAGAGATCCCATTGCTGATCGGCCAGAGGGGGAACTTCATTCGTGCGTTCAAAAGGTTTCTTTTCTCGTTGGCTATCTCTCGCATCCTGTTCAATCTCTTTGGCAAGTTCCGAATTCGCTTCTAACTGTTCGCGAATATTTTTCAGCTCTTGCTTCCACCGTTCCTGGCGTTTCTCAACATCGGCTTGAGCCAGCGGTGCTGCGTCTTCAGAGATTGATAAGATTCGTGGCGAGGTCCACACTACGTTCGGTTCGGGTACAGGGCGTTCGTCTGCGGCTCGAATTCTCCATGTGACACGATCCCCCTCTTTGAGACCATACGGAGACAAATCGACTGAGAACTGATAATTGACTACGGCAACGCCGAGAACATTGGCCTCTGCCGGGACGATCTCTTCGCGTTCGTTGGGGAGTTTGAGATGCAATTCCAACTCGCCAATGGCGATGTCATCGGACGCTTCAACCCATACTTTGAGACTGTCTGATGATCGAGCTTCAAGGCGTTCATCGACAGCCGACTTTAATTGGAGTTCGGGAGGCTGATCGCGAATGAGACTGAGAGAATGCGGGGCGTCTTCCAAATTATGAAGTTGGAATTGATCGGTGAGGGTCAAACCATAACTGCCGCTGGCAACAGCCAGCATTTCGAGCACTGCAGAAGAACGATCTTCGCTCAATTGAATCGTCGGTTGGGGCAGGGGAGTATTGGTTCCGTTTACAGAGTCATGATCCAAAGAAATCGTTGATGCGTCCCAATCGAATTCCAAAGACTCGACTGGTTTAGTGAACTGAAACTTCATTTTCAGGTGACTTCGTTCAAAAACCGCCAACCGACCCGAAATGGTAGAAAAGGTTTCGACAGATCGCCCTGTGTAGGCAGGTGGCTCGACTTCAAGTAATACCGACGCGATTTCAGGCGAGTCTTCTACCTGAATGTGATATTCACTCGTTTTTGCAGAGTCTGCGGAGAGAAAATAATCGAAGTCCTGAAGAACAGCCGGTAGCGAAAACTGATAGCGTCTTTCCTCTTCATTCCAGTCCATGCGACTGCGGTCAATCCGCCCCTCTTCATCAACGCGATTGATCCAGACGGAGTCGGGAAGATCGGCCTCATACAATCGCCAATGCGGGGCAGCGACAAAATCCACACTCGTCCCTCGGGCCACAACTCTCTCGGCATTCTCGATTTCAAAGTACAAATTGGTGGCAGTGGAGTAATTGCCGGCGGGAACCAACAGTCGCGACCAAAGTAACTGATAATGACCGGGGCGAATGGCAAATGGTGCCAACAGAAATACCACGGCGATCAAGCCATACATCAACGCTTTCTGCATTCGATCTGATGGCAATGATTTTGCCGCATCCACTTTCGGCAAACTGCTGATAGTTTCTCTCATGACAAGATCCCGCATGACGGCGGAACCTTTATATTCTTCCGGTAAATTCGGGTCACAAAATTCGACCGTTGATGTGAGACGCTCCCGCAGTTCGGGATAGTGCAGGTCGATCAGAGCCGCTTTCTCGACCGGACTGAGACTTTGTGACAATGGCCTGACGAGAAACATCCACAGAAACCCGACTGCCCATACAGGCAGTGACCATAACATCACGTTTCGAACATCGGCACTCCAATCAAACATCCAGTCTGAAAGTAGCACGACTGCCAGCACGATGGCCATTCCGGTCAACCAACGTCCCAGTCCACGAAAGAGAGTGAGAACGAAGAGTCGAGTCGTGAGTCGCGAGAACGAAGCTTCGAGACCAGATGGCATCCCAGAGAGCGACGATGTGGACATGAGAAACCTTTGAACAAAGACGGGTAAACACGATCAATATTGTAGCGAATACCCGCGTCTTAACACAAATTATTTCACGGCTGCCTGGAACGTCTCCAAAAAGAGATGATCTGACTCAGCGTAGACCAACATTATCGTTGATCCGAGCTGTTTTCTGAATCTGGAAGAGGCGGAGAACCTTCAATTAACCGTTTCAAGAGCATTTCACTGACTGTCCCCCGAAACCGCTCAGCACCATCAATTTCAACGACGGGAATGGCTTCTCCGAAGCGATCCTTCAACTCTTCAGAGTCCTCGATATCGATCTCCTCAATTCTTGGCAACCATTCAGCGAAGCGATGCAATGTATCTTTGGCAACATCACAAAGATGACACTCCTCCCGAGTGTAAATGACAACCCGCTGAAATCGTTGGCCGGGGAGGCTTGGACTCCAGGACGGAGAAACGGAGTCTTGACTCTGTTGCAGTAAATAGCCAGTGACGCTTAAAACAATCCCCACAAAAGGCCACAGCCTCTCATTTCGGTACCAGAAACCCGGTAATGGAATCGAAAAGTCAGCAGATTGAGCGATCAATGCGAAGATCAGTAATATGATCCCCCCCACAAAAAGCACAGAGCCAAACGCGTCTGGTAGTTTCAAACTCTGTGAATCCGCATGATCTCTCTCGTCGATATTCAAATTCGACTCCCAATTCTGAATTTGTCCTGGACCTGTTTGCCCCGTGATCACGCCCGGCCCAATCATGGCGACTCTGAGGGTTATATCAACTATTTGCAAAATTCTCTGCCAGTCGGGCCGGAGGAAATAGTGGAATATTACGACAAACAGTGGTATCGTGAAGTAAAGTTCATCAAATCTTTTCACGTTTATATTCCCATCGATTCAGTCGCTTTATTTGCATTTCCCGCAAATTTGACGCGAATCGGTTCTCCAGATTCAATCATCGGCGATACGCAGGTTCGAGTTCATGGCCAGCAAACTCAGTAAGGATGCTTTTCTGCGGGTCATGACACAAAGTGAACTGATCACACCGGACCAACTTTCCAAAGCCGTGAATGCGCTGAAAGAGGCTGGCAAAGACGCGGGGACAGCCGATTCGATTGCAGATACTCTGATCGAAGCAAATCTGATCACCCGCTGGCAAGCAAACAAGCTCCTTCAAGGAAAACACAAAGGATTCTTTCTCGGTAAATACCGACTCCTCTCGCTGCTAGGCAAGGGGGGGATGAGTTCGGTCTACCTCGCCGAGCATGTCTTGATGAGAAGGAGATGCGCCATCAAGGTGTTACCCGCCAAGCGGGTACATGAATCGTCCTACTTGGGCCGATTTCATCGAGAAGCGCAAGCGGTGGCGTCATTGGATCACCCAAACATCGTCCGTGCGTACGATGTCGATCAGGAAGTGACCAAAGACACCGAGATTCATTTTCTGGTGATGGAGTATGTGGAAGGGCAATCTCTCCAGGAGTTGATCCGCGATCATGGCACGTTGTCCCTCGAAGACGCTGTTGAATATTCTCGGCAGACCGCTCTGGGTCTCGAACACGCTCACGTCGCTGGCATGGTCCATCGAGATATTAAACCAGGAAACCTGCTGGCCGATAAAAATGGTGTGATCAAACTTCTCGACCTGGGTCTGGCTCGATTCTTCGACGAAGGTGACACCGAGTCTTTAACAGTCGCTCATGATGAAAAGGTTCTGGGAACGGCCGACTATTTGGCTCCAGAACAAGCACTCGACAGTCATCAGGTCGATGCGCGAGCCGACATCTATAGCCTCGGTTGCACGATCTATTTTTTGCTGACCGGGCATCCTCCTTTTGTGGACGGAACGCTCGCTCAACGATTGATGAGCCATCAGAAAAAAGATCCACCACCGATCACCAATGATCGGCCAGACGTTCCTGAGAGCTTGCACAACATCATCAAGAAAATGATGATGAAAGAGCCAGAGGACCGTTATGGATCGGCTCAAGAACTCGCCGATGAACTCGCCCGCTGGCTACACAATCATGCATCTTCCTCTTGGAAAGAAGCGCATCCAGGAGCGGCGTCGGGCCAACTAACCGCAGTCCCTGCAGAAGAGGCAGCACCTGCCGCCGCACCGACTGACGATAATCTGAACGCCTTCCTCGCAAACTTGAATGAAGGGGCGCAAGGCTCCTTCTCCAGAATCGAAAAACCAAAAACGGCAGTCCAAGCCGAACCTCCGAAACCGGCCACAGCCACACCGATCAAAGCGAAACCGGTGAAGGCTCAACCGGTCAAAGCAAAACCGGTCGCCACCAAAAATGAGAACCCAAAGACTGCCACAGCCTCCTCAAAAAAGATTGTTTCCAAACCCAAGCCCGAAGCGACTCCTCCTCCAAAACGGGCAGAGCCTGACACAACATCACCCAAATCGAACGTCGATACAAAAGTCCAACCCCAAACGGCTGCTCCACAAATCTCTGCGGACAACCCGTTTGCCACAGGCTTTCCTGTCATCGACACTTCGGCCCCAGTCGACTCATCAATCGATGACGACAAGTCAGACAATCTCTCGGAGACAGAGCCTCCCTCCAAAAGCTCGCTCTCAAGTACAAGCCAAAGCTCTATCATCTCCCAGAAAAGAGGCCACAAGTTCAATCCGATTGTCATTGGAGGCGCCATTGTTGGATTGATTGTTGTAATCTCAGGACTCTACTTTTTCTGGGGCAATGACGATGATACAAACACTGCCAATGGAGATGACAAAATCACATTGCCGATGGATCCATCAGCACCGATGCCGAGAGATGTCACGGTCGGATCATCGGGGGATTTCAAAAACATCACAACAGCCATCGCTCAAGCTTATTCTTCCTTCGACAGCAGCGGCCCTTCAGACGTTCTGACAATCACTGTCCAGCCCGGGACGTACACCGAGCACATTCTCCTTGATGAAAAAAACAAAAAGGTTTTGGAAAACATCCACATAGTGGGAGCAGAGAATGGCAATGTGATCTTAAAACCCTCTGGGGATGATCCCATCTTTGAAATCCGTCGTGGCCGACGAATCCAAATCAGTGGATTCCAGATTGATGCCAACAAGAAGTCGGTGGCCATCGACCTGTCTGGATCACTTGAAGGGTTGCGAATCACTAACTGCAAGATCACCGGCTTCACAGAAGCGGGAATTCGGACTCACAACCTGCAAGCCTTTCAAGGTGACACCCGAATCGCGCGATTTAGCAAAATTGATATGGACTCGGAGAGCAGCCAGGCGACAAGTGTGCATTTAACTTCAGAAGACATTTTTACCACTGGTCTCGAAATTCATCAGCTCACCTGCTCAGCCAAATTACAATCAGGGGTCACTATTGATGGCCCCACCGATAACGTCAGCATTTCTGAAAGCCTCTTTCTCGGCTTGCCTTACGGGATCAAATTTGAGGGGGACTCCGCAAGAATGTTTGGCTTCAAATTGATCAACAACACCTTTTATCAGACGAAAACTCCCATCTACTTCGAGCAGATGCCCGCAACAATCGGAAGCGACATGCGTGTGGATCGGAATCTCTTCCTGGAAGCCAATTCAGAACTTCTTAAAGTTGATCAAGGATTCGACTCACGGGGAATGTTCTTCATGCTGAAGGCCGCCCGAAACTGGTGTGATGCTGAAGGGCCAGCCCCAAAAGAAGGAGAAATGAGCCTGTTTCGTGGCGGTGGGCGTCAAGGAAAACTTGGGCTGAGTTTTGTGTCCACAGATCCGAAGTCTGAAGGATTCCTGAAGCCCAAGGGGGCTCAGTTCCCTGCAAAAGCCGGAAACGAGCCGGACCTTGCCAAGCCTTATGTCGGAGCAATTGCTCCGTAGGTGCAGATGCTCAATTTTCTAAAGCGGGAGCGAGACCAAGATCGCGATAGATCGCATCATTGAGTACACGATTACGCTCATTGTGGCGTGGCTCTCCCACGCGACCGTTGGCCACCCAGGCGACCACCACGCCATTTTCGGGATCCGCAAAACCGATGGAAGACTGTGACCCACCATGTCCAAACGACGATTCTCCTGCATAGCGACCAAAGCCATAGGGAACCGTATCGGCACCATAACGATTTGAATTGGCAATGAATCCGTAACCCCAATCAATCGTGTGACGAAATGTCTCATCGAACATACTGACACGTTGACGCGAGGTCAGTTGGCGAATTGTCTGCTCGCTTAAGAGAGTTGTTGAAGAGCCCGGAATTAGCGATTCGTAAAACTTTCCCAACTCTCGAATCGGACCACGGCAATTCCCCCCCGGAGACGGATTGGACACCCGCTCGATACTATCCCATTCCAGATCTTCCAATCCACGAGGAGTGCGGAAATACATACGTCCAACTTGAGATTTCATGCTTTCATATTCGGTCGTCGTCACTCCACAAAATGAGTTTGACATCCCCAGAGGGTCGAAGACCAACTCTCTAATTGCTGAGGAAAAGCCTAAAGAAGTCAGGCGACAAATGACCTCTCCCAGCAGAAACCAACTTGCCGCCACTACATAGCCGGCTTTCTTTCCCACCGGCCAACTTTCAGGAAGAGGAGTGTGCATCACTTCCGAAACGATGGATTGCCAATCTTTTTCAGGCCAACCGAGATCACGATTTTCGAAACCTGCGGTGTGTGTCAAAAGCTGCGCCAATGTCACATCAGGCTGACCAAACATGGCCCATTCCGGAAGAAATTGGCTTAACGAGTCACCCCAGTCCAATAAACCCCGGTCATTAAGAACTCCCAGAGCAACCGCGGTGAGAGGTTTACCGGAGGAAAGCCACAGCATCACATGATCAACTGAGAGAGATTGGGAATCTGCCTCTTCTCCCCAGGCAGCATCTAATTGAGCCACTCCATTTCGGGACACATAGATTTGTAGCCCCCGATGTAATGACTTTTCCGCCCCTTGCTCAATCACCCGTAGAGTGTTCGGGAAATCATTCCAGTTCGTCATGATCATGGCTCGAAAGAAGAAAAGCGTCGGTTCGCAAATCAGACCGGTAATCCATGTTCCTGACGGATTCGATGAACTTCACCAAGAACATCTTTGATTAATTTGCCGTTCTGTTGGATTGCCAAATATTCCATCAAATTGACGACAACATTAGCCCCAACCGTCAGGCAAGCTGTCAGGAAATGAATTTGCGCCGCGGTCAGACCGAGCCAACCATTAAACTGCACCCGACTCAAAGGGTCGGAGGCTGCACCAAGCGCTCCCGTAATAATCAGCAACACTAATGTGCCTACCATTAAGGGTAGCGTCGAATACTTCAGTTTCGAACTACGGTCACAATAGTCGGGAGACAACTTGTAGGCTTTCGATGTTTCTTCCAGCCAACGGCCCGTCCCCATGAAGTAGGTCAACAAGATCGCATGTACGAGTAATGCGAACACCAAAGCTCCCAAGGCGGTCAACATATGATTTGACACAGCCCCTCGGCTGGAGAGTTTTTTGGCGTCTTCGATATTCAAACCCAGAACGAGTGTGGCGATCAACAAGATGGTCGAAACCACGCACAATGAAGAAAATATTCGACTCACGGGGCACCTGATATAGAGTTATCTCACGGATCCTACTATATCCATTTGCCACCAATTAGAAAATCAGCAAGCCTGCTGGTTTCGAGAGCCGACACGAACTTTTCCAGATCATCTGATATTTGCTGAAAGAAAAAACATCTAGCGGGGAATCGTTGAAAACGACGCGTCAGAGTTATTCTCCTTCAAAGCGTCTTCAGAAATCGAAACAAGCAGATCCTCACCTCCGTCGGTGTGTGAGACTTTGAAAGTCACGTCTCCTTCTTCGATATCAACAATCGTGAGAACCGTTTCCCCCACCATCAGAACTTCTCCAACCTCGAGTTCAATCTCGAACACTGAAATTCCTCCGATTCTCTAAATGATTTGAGTACGACCGGTCAAATTCGCCACATCTTTGTGTGAAAGATATCAATCATTCTTGAGTTGATCAAAGGCAATTTAGACCATTTTGAGTGTTCGGTTCAAAGTCATTACACAGATCCCACTTGCGTCATTGATATTCGAGGGGACTTCAGAAATCCGGCTTGAATTATTTCGCAATTCACCTACGTTAAGGCGAATATTGGGCGCTCTGCGAAATTTTCAATCTTAGGCGAGAAATTGATGGAACAACTTGGTCCGCTACACCTGAAGCCGATATTGAAACGCATTCGCTGGGGCGGCACACGTCTCGAATCAGTGCTGCGTAAAACAACCGGAGGATATCAAGACGTTGCCGAGAGTTGGGAAGTTGTTGACCATGCGGACGACCAAAGCGTCATCATCAACGGGCCTTCTGCCGGCTCCACTTTGAAAGAGATGGTGATGGATCGCAATCACGATCTTTTCGGAGACCGCTCTTTCCAACAATTTCCATTACTCATTAAATTTCTCGACGCCAATGATCGCCTCTCATTGCAAGTCCATCCGAACGACCAACAAGCGAAAACATACGACCCCACAGAAAACGGAAAAACAGAGGCCTGGATCATTCTCGATTCAACACCAGAGAGTCGCATCTGGTTAGGTTTGAAAGAGGGAGTTGATCGTGAAATGCATTCGAACGCCATCCGGGAAAATCGGATCGAGGAGGTCGTCCATTCCATTGTTCCTCAACCGGGAGATTGTTTTTTTGTCCCCGCTGGAACAGTTCATGCAATCGGTGAAGGAATACTTCTCGCCGAGGTCCAGCAGTCGAGCGATCTCACTTTTCGGCTTCATGACTGGGGACGCTTGGGGTCTGACGGAAAGCCTCGCCCCATCCACGTTGATCAATCACTCGACTGCACGGACTATCAACGTGGACCACTCAATGCAGTCTCTCCAAAAGTACTTTCTTCGAATGGGCGACTGATCGAACAACTTGTCGAGTGCCCTTATTTCGTCATTGAAAGACACAAAACATCACAACCGTCTAAAATTCAGACAGACGGACACTTTCGGATCGTGATGATGATTGAAGGAAATGGACAGTATCAGTCAGGGGAACAGACCGCTCCACTCGCCAAGGGAGAGACCATTTTAATCCCCGCCTCCAGCCCCGAGGTACTCTTCACACCCAGTGGCAATGCCGTCTGGTTGGAAATATCAACCCCCTGATTCCATCGATCAAACTACTCTTCAGGAAAAATTTCAGCCGCTTCTTGTTTGTCTTCAAGCGAATCGATCACCAGTTGCAGTTCATTTCGCAGATGATTCATGCTCTCAATATCATCCAGTTTCTGCCCCGCAGAAGTGGTGATGTAAAACACATCGACAATCTGCTCCAGATGAGTCCCAATTTTCGCCAATTCAACCGAGTACCCACACTGAAAGATCGTTCGCCCCAAAGCATAAAGTAATCCAGGCCGATCAATGGCAAAAACATCGACGACCGTGCAACGATCAGAGGATTCGTTATCGATCACGAGACGAGTGGGTTGTTGTGCGTAAGTTTTTGTTTCGAGAAGTTTTTGAAATCGGCCACCTCCGCCGAGCATTGGCAAGACCGATTGCTCTCCTCGAATCACTTTCTCGAGTGTGCGAGAAACATCGAGTATGCGCTCATATGGAACAGGCCCCTCGAAATCGTTATCTTCGACCACAAAACGATCGACAACCCAACCTCTGGATGTTGTACACAGGTGGGCCGTCATGATGTCCATTCGTAATCCGGTCAACGCCCCCGCGATGCGATGAAAACAGCCCGGTGCCAGCTCTGGAGAGACATACAATCGATATTCAACAAGCCCGGTGTCTTCTTCCCAAGATCCTTCCACATGAGTGGACTCAGGCTTCATGCGAGTCACATTTTCCAAGTCGAGAGCAATTTGCCGCGCTGGCGTTTCCACCAGATAATGGAGAGGCAAGGTTTCAAATTCACGCGCCAGCCAGTCTTCTTCTCTCTCTGGATCGATTGAGGTATCTCTTAACAAAGATTCGAGAATCTCATCTCTTTTTTCCTCGCGGATTTTCTTTTCTTGCAGAGGACCACTCTCACTCGTAAATGTCTCTGCCGTGCGTTCGTATAACCCGATGAGCAATTCCGACTTCCAGTCAGTCCAGACTCCGGGACCGACGGCCGTCACATCGGCCTTGGTCAGCACAAACAGCATTTTCAGGTTTTCGTGACTGCCGACCTCACGCGAGAAATCGAGCAGGACTTTAGGATCCGTCGTGTCTCTCCAAAAAGCAGTATTGGCCATGATCAAATGAATCTTGACCAACAAGACCACCTGAGCTTGCTGCGACTCACTGAACGCCAGGCGTGTCGCGATTCGCTCGGCAATTTTCGCCCCCACTTCGGAATGATCCTGATCGAATCCTTTTCCCAAGTCGTGCAATATCATTGCAAGATGAACGACCTCGGGATGCTTGATGCTTCGATAAACTCGCCCCAATGCTCCTTCATCATCTTTCAGCTTGGTGAGTTCTTCTACTGCCCGAAACGTATGCTCGTCGACCGTGTATGCATGATATTGGTTGAACTGCAACAAGCAGTGAACATTCGCAAAGTCTGGAATTATTAACTCTAAGAGCCCCGCTTCATCCATACTGCGTAGAATCGATCCAAGCATTGAACCACATCGCAGGATTTCGCAAAATCGGTCGATACCCAATTCGGTCAGTTGGAAATGAAGACTCGAAATTGATCGACGGATCTGGTCAATCAACTCAGGTTTGGGCAACTGTCCGAATTGAGCCGACAAATAAAACAAGCGAATGAGCTGATCAGAATCAGTCACCACTGAAGCTAACATGGATGGCTTCACATCGAGACCATCCCAAGCGACAATGAATCCATCATCTTCGGTATGATTTCCCGCAAGCCCCACCAAACGCCTCGCGAGCGGCTTCTTCTCGTAGCGAGCTTGCAATCGCTTTGTGATTCTTGAAATCGCCAAGGCATAGCGAAAGTAATGTCTCATGAAGCGTTCAACGGGGCGTTCTCCCATGGTCGCTTGGAACCCATATTTTCCTGCCAGACGAAGCTGCTCTTCCCGCGTTAATACGTCTTGAGGTTTGTTGGCTTGAAAATGCAAATCCATCCGAATCCGAGAGAGGAACTCCACTGAATGGCGTAACTGCATCCAGTCTTCTTGCGTTATGAGCCCCTGATCCACCAGTATTTGAGGATCAGGAGAACCACATTCTGCGAATGTCATCCAGCGCAGAAAATGCCAGTCCCTCAGACCGCCACGCGAACGCTTTACATCGGGCACCAAGGAGAGAACTGCTCCACCGTGTTTTTCCTGCTCTTCTTCACGGTTCGCGATACATTCCTCACAAAAAGCTCTCTTTCGCGATTCAACTACTTTTTTGCGAAATCGTTCTTCGAGGATATCGAACTGTTCACGACTGCCCCAGATCAAACGCATCTCCAATAGTGAAGTTGCGATTTGATTGTCTTCCAGAGAGGCCGCCACGCATTCGCTCACCGTACGAACGGAATGACCGAGCTTCAAACCGGCATCCCAGTAATCACGGACAACCTGCGAGATCCAATATGGTAACATTTTAGGAGCAGAATCGCTGAGCAAAAAGAGAAGATCGACATCCGATTGGGGAGCGGGATCTCGACGACCTGTCCCTCCCACAGCGACCAGCGCAAAATGCTTTTGCAGATCATTACGGATATCAGCCGGAAGCAACTCGATCGATTCTTTCAGGGTCTCTAATAGAAAACGATCCGTTTCCCGAGAAATGGTCTCAGAAATTCTGAAAGCGGCAGCCGTACGATCGAAGAGTTCCTTTGCCTGCTTGTGAATCACCTTGACGCGACGACGTAAGCGTTCCAGCCTTTGCGGTGAAAAACTGACGTCAAAGTGATTGGAGGACATGTGAGCGCGGTCCGAGCCGATCTGGATAGGCGTAAGAATATTGTGAGAGTTCTTATTCGCTGACTTTAGCGAATCCCAACCCCCACTGCGCGTCAATGCCAATCTTTTTCATCGAGAAAAACCAAGTCATCAACGAAAAGCCAATTCGGTCCACCCCAGGCACTGCGAAAACCGCATTTCCACAGGGGGACCGTGGCATTTTCCGATTTCTCAATCGCTGATCAGATTGCTTCGGCACCCGTTTCACCGGTCCGAATACGCACCACATCAGCCAGTGCTGTGATGAATATTTTACCGTCACCAATTTGACCAGTGCGAGCACTGTTGGTGATAATTTCCACTACTTTGTCGACAAGGTCGTCGGCGACGACGACTTCGATCTTTACCTTTGGCAGGAAATCAACCGTGTATTCAGCACCACGATAGGTTTCTTTATGACCTTTTTGTCGCCCGAAACCTCGGACTTCACTCACGGTCATTCCCTGGATACCGGCTTCAGATAAACCGTTTTTGACATCTTCAAGCTTGAAGTGCCTGATAATTGCCTCGAGCTTTTTCATTGCTGACTCATTTCCTTCAAATCTCAGTCGCGAATGGGTAGTACACTATAAATTGACGAGCAGATTGCCCGCCTGAACGCTTAAAGGGCTTCTGCGCCGGATTCTCCGGTGCGAATTCTTAACACATCCGCTAAATCGGTGATGAAAATTTTCCCATCGCCGACTTGTCCGGTTCGTGCGTTATCAACAATCACTTTCACAATGGAATCGAGCTGGTCATCAGAGACCACAATTTCCATTTTGGCTTTGGGCATAAAATCGACAGTATATTCGGCACCTCGATATTGTTCTTTGTGCCCTTTTTGCCGACCAAAACCGCGCACCTCAGTGACGGTCATCCCCAGCACTCCCGCCTCGGTGAGTGCTGATTTGATATCTTCCAGTTTGAAGTGACGAATGATGGCTTCAATTTTTTTCATAGGTAATCATCTCCAAGCAGCGCGTAGGAGTCAGGAACTGACCATTTCTCTCTTCCCTGATATTATGACCTCAAAAATCACAGATTGCGAGACTCTCACCCGAGGAGTTTTGCAACTTCCCCGGGTGAATTTAGTCCCACACACCATATTTTATGCTTATCTGATCAAGATCAAATCGAATCACAGGAAGATATATCCTTCTTCCCCGTGTTGACTCAAATCCAGACCTTGAATTTCTTCTTGTTCGCTAACTCGCAATCCGAGCAGAGCATCCACAATTTTCAGGAGAATGAAGGAGCCAACCAAAGCCCAAGCTCCGGCAGCCACCACACTAATCACCTGATTGAGAAACTGGTTGACGTTTCCGTCAATCAATCCACTCACTTCTGCTCCTCCGACTGCCGAAGAAGCAAAGACACCTGTCAGCAGAGCACCTAGTGCACCTCCCATGCCATGCACGCCGAAAGCGTCCAAGGAATCGTCGTAACCAAACTTCGACTTGAGAGTTGTGCATGCATAGAAGCAGAAAACTCCCGCAGCGAAACCGAGTAATATCCCCGCTAAGGGGTTTACCACACCACAAGCAGGAGTGATGCAAACCAAACCAGCGACAGCACCAGAGCAGGCCCCCAGAATACTTGGCTTCCCCCGAGTGATCCATTCCATACTCGCCCAGGCAATCACACCAGCGGCAGCCGCCAAATGAGTCGCCACAAAAGCATTCGCAGCAGCAGCGTTGGCACCACCAGCAGATCCTGCATTGAAGCCAAACCAACCGACCCACAGAAGTGCCGTTCCTATGCAGGTGTAAGTCAAGTTATGTGGAGGCATCGGCTCAGTTCCGAATCCTCGACGTGAACCAAGCATAATTGCACAAAGCAGAGCAGAAACCCCCGAACTGATATGTACGACAGTCCCGCCTGCGAAGTCATATGCTTCATATTTCCCTGTGAACAACCATCCGTTATCTGACCAGACCCAGTGAGCCAAAGGACAATAAACGACCGTACCCCAGAGAATCGAAAACAGCACCATTGAGGAAAACTTCATACGCTCCGCGTAAGCACCGCAGATCAACGCAGGAGTGATAATGAAGAACATTCCCTGAAAGACCATGAAAACCATTGCTGGCAAGCCAGAGTCGCCCCACATCGGAGCCACAACTTCGCCATCCACCAACTTCAACAATAGGCCTTTCATCAGCAGATAATCGCCGCCTCCTACAAATCCGCCCAAGATGTCAGAACCAAATGCTAAACTAAATCCCCACAATGCCCAGCACACAGACATCACTCCCATCAGGAAGATGCATTGCATCATGACACCCAAAATATTTTTCTTTCTGACCAAGCCTCCGTAGAATAAAGCCAGCCCCGGTGCCGTCATCATAAGCACAAGTGCTGACGATATGAGCATCCAGGTTGTGTCTGCCCCGTTCAATTCCATCGGGGCAGGGGATGCTTCGAGAGTTTCCGTAGGACTGACGTCGGCATCCCCGGCGATTAATTGGGTTGTTGAGAGACACGCCAGTAGCGTGCACATCACAAGCGCAGTGATCCTTCTCATTTCATTCTCCTTTGAGCACTAAAGGTAGACGATAATTGGAGTTACAGCAAAGAACAGGATCGTGTTCCGGCTGCAATACAGATTTTCTACGCCAAGTTTTGAGGGACGCGAATGACCAGTCTATTGATCAATTCCTCTTCAGAGAAGTTTGTGTGGAATTTGCCTGAAGATAGACGCTCGTCAAATCTCAATGTAGTTTCTAATTGTTGCTACTGAATTTAAGCACACAGCGTGCCCGAAAACTTTTCTGTTCGCGAATGATTTCCAATCAAGTTTATGAACTTTCCGTGGATCGAGACATCTTGGCTACCCACTCTCTGCGGATTCCTATTCGCGGGCGTGGCGACTGGTGGAATGATGTCGTTTTGGGCCGAGTGTGTTTTTCTCCACACTCTGCCCGAATGGAGCCCAAAGGCACAACGAAAAACCAGACTCTACTCCTCTTTGGGAACTGGTCTACTATTTGGCGTTTTTCTCTGGCTCGTCTGTGGTCTGCAAACTCAAAACATTCCCGAAGTGCAGCCCTCTGAATTTGGTCGCTTTTGCCAATTGATCTTTCATTTGAGCCTCATTGCGATTCTCGTCGCCGTCACAATCACCGACCTCTGGGATTATGCCGTGATGGATCAGATGATTTTTGTCGGCCTGGCGATCGGACTGGGAGGACAATGTCTGTCTGGAGAGCTTCAGATTCAGCACATCTGGATCGATTGGAATGCGGAACAAACCGGACTCAAAGGCCCCGATTTCCCGCTTTGGATCGATCAATACCGTCATCTTCACGGGCTGGTTGTTGGACTGACCGGCATGCTCACCGGAGCAGGAATCACCTGGCTCGTTCGAGCAGTCTCTTCAAAGCTGCTCGGGCAGGAAACGATGGGCATGGGAGACGTCACCCTGATGGCGATGATCGGTAGTTTTCTCGGCTGGCAACCGATTCTGTTCGTCTTCGCGCTGGCGCCATTGACGGGTGTTGCTATCAGCATTTTGCAACGAATATTGGGAGGCAAGAGTTACGTTCCCTATGGACCGTTTCTGGCTCTTGCCAGTTATCTGGTGCTGTGTAGCTGGAGCGCGTTGTGGACTCCGTTGCGGTACGTCTTCGGACACCCTCCGACTGTGATTGGAGTCGTTGGCGGAGCGGGAGTTGCCTTCGTCCTTCTACTGATATTGTTAAGACTTTATCGAGCCATCCCGATCCGCGAATCGGAAAGATATTCGTTATCAACGAAAGACTTGAAACAAGCGACAAACCCAAATGATGAAGAAATCTGAGCAATCTACTTCGTCGCAAAAACATCTCAGCGCAAGAAAAACCCTTTGAGAAGCGAACTTCCCAAAGGGTCTTCAGTGTGTAAGGGTCAGATAAATTCGTTGCCCGCGAATACCACCCAGTAGACACACAGAATTAATATGTACATTATGCGTACATGACTCTTCATCTGTCAATAATATTTTGAAGAGATCTTCACCATAATCAGTAATACCCCTATAATTGTCACTCAAAATGAGGATTCAAACACTCGGGGGTCTCATTTCGCGGACTGCTGACAAGTCGGGAAACAGGACGATACTGCATCTGATCGTCCGAATACGGGATGAGCAGTGATTCAAGAGCCTTCTGATCCGTAGTCTCACTGGGCTGTCCCGCATCGAGCCAGACATCCCACGATTCTCGCGGAAGAATGACCGGCATACGCTCGTGAAGGTCTCGCATTACCGAGTTCGCAGCCGTCGTGATAATCGTACACGATTCGATGACTTCTCCCGACTCAGGATCGGTCCAGTCAGTCCATAAGCCGGCCATCGCAAAGGGTTCTTCCTCACCGACCGTAATATGATACGGCTGTTTGTACCGTTCCCCCGTCTCCTTCCATTCATAGATACCATCGGCGGGAATCAAACATCGCTGGTGTTTGAAAGGAGTTCGAAAACTAGGTTTTTGCGAGGCTGTCTCTCCTCGAGCATTGATCATACGCGCGGCCATCTTCCGATCTTTGGCCCAACTCGGAATCAATCCCCAATGCATCAATGAACCGATGCGACCTTCATCTGTTTGTCGAATGGCCGAAATGTTTTGAGTGGGAGCGATGTTGTATCGAGGCTTGAATCCATCGGTTCGTACAAGATCGAAAAACGATTGCAACTCTTGAGGGGCTAAGCGAAGTGTGAATCGTCCGCACATGGGCTCTCATCCTTCCGAAATCAAAATCTCTGGCATCGATGCTGATCGACTTTCTGGCAACGGAGCATTCTCGCTTCCCCGAAAGGTGAAAACCGCAGAATATTTCGGCACATCGGTATAATTGCGACTGGCCGCGTGAAAGGTTCGGCAGTGAAAGAAGAGGACATCTCCGGCAGCGAGAGAGAGGTGCTCGACGTTGCTCAACAGTTCCTGGTTTTCGGGCAAATCAGTTCGGAAAAACAGCCCCTCGTCAAATTGTTCGGGAGAGTAAGTCCGCCGATGCGATCCGGGAATCACTTTCAAAGAACCGTTTTCAGGATACTCATCTCCTAACGCCAACCAGATCGTGACCAGATCCCGTTCCGCAAACCGCCAGTAGCGAATATCCTGATGCCAGCCGGTATCGCTACTGTAATCGGGCTCCTTGGTCATGATGCAGTTGTGATGGACGGTCGGCATGATGACCGTCGTTCCCAATAATTGTTGCAATCGATGTAAGAACTTGGGAAGTTTGAGGGTCTCTAAAAAGATCGGATCGCGTTCGTGGGCCGTTTTCAGGCGGCGAGGCGTCTTTCCGCCTTCGGACTGAATCGACGCGGGCGCACCGGGATATTGCAGCTCGGCTTCGTATTCAATCGGTTCGGTCAGGTTTTCGAGATCGGCCAGTGTCCTGTCCATCATCAACTGACGAGTCGGTTCGTCGAGCAGTTGCTTGACGATGACATACCCGTTTTCCTGAAAAAAAGAGAGCTCTTCGTCGGTAAACTGAGCAAAAGTGGTCTCCATCCGATCTGTCATGGTTGCTTCCCATTGCCTGTCACAACTCCTGTTTCCTCCATCGTCCCGATCCCGAATCATTTGTGCAAGCGGCGTGAATGAGACAATTTCCAGAATCCTGTGATCTCTAACCGCTTGTGTCGCTTGAATTCCCGCATCGACCAACAAACAATCGACATCGAACCCCGTCCTCGTGTTCGGTGTCGAGATTGAGATTTCTCCACACTCCTCACAGGCAGATTCCTTCAGAAAGTACGATCCATGGAAATCTCTCGAGTTGTCCAGAATATCAAACCCTCCGCCACCATTGCCGCCGCCACCAAGGCGAAGGAATTGAAGGCCCAGGGAGTCGGCGTTCTGGAATTCACTCTGGGAGAACCCGACTTCACCACGCCCGCCCATATCTGCCAGGCCGCCAAAGACGCCATGGATGCTGGCCACACGCATTACACTCCGGCTGGCGGCTTGATGGATGTCCGGCAAGCGATTGCCGATGCCTATGAGAAAACTCACGGCCTGAAATACTCAGCTAAAGAGATTGTCGTCTCTAACGGAGCCAAGCACTCCATTCACAACGCTTTGATGGCGTTGTGTAATCCGGGTGACGAAGTCATCATCCCGGCCCCTTACTGGGTCAGTTATAGCGACCTGGTGGAAATGACGGGGGCGATAGCCGTCATTCTTCCGACCAAAGAAGAAGACAACTTCTGTCTGCAACCGGAAGACCTGGAAGCCGCCATCAACGACAAGACGAAGTTGATTATGCTCAACTCGCCTTGTAATCCGACGGGAACCTCTTACCCGCCAGAGTTGTTGCATCAACTGGCTCGGATCGCGACCGACAGAGGAGTCCACATTCTCTCCGACGAAATTTACGAGCGGCTTATTTACGAAGGAGCGGAGTTCAAATCGGTCGCCACTTTCGGAGAGGACATTCGCGCCAACACGATCACCGTGAATGGTGTCAGTAAAGCGTACGCGATGACCGGTTGGCGTATCGGCTGGACTCTCAGTTCGCCCGAAGTCGCCAAAGCGATGGAGAAATTGCAAAGTCAGGAAACCTCCTGTCCGTCGAGCATCAGTCAACTGGCGGCGAAAGCTGCCGTCTCGGGACCGCAGGAATGCGTTGACGAAATGTTGACCGCTTTTGTCGAACGTCGCCAATACGTTCTCGAACGACTCCATGCGATCCCCGATCTCTCACTGCCAACTCCCGGCGGTGCGTTCTATGCCTTCATCAATGTCAGTCGTTATTTCGGTAAGCCACTCCAGAACGGCGTGACGGTCGACAACGCGACTGACTTCTGCACAGCACTTCTCGAAAATGCTCATGTGGCTCTCGTGACGGGTGATGCGTTTGGTGCTCCCGGATTTGTGCGACTTTCGTTCGCGACCGATCTGAAAACTCTGGAAGCGGGTCTCGATGCGTTTGAAGGTTTCCTGAAAGGGTGATTGAGGATTATTTCCCAAACGCTCAACTCCGATTCAACGGCCCAAGAGTATGAAACGTCATACTCTTGAAATGGTCCCAAGTTGTTGACTCATCAGAGATTTTCAAGAGTCTTCAAGAGTATGGGACAGACTCATACCCTTGCCATACTCTTGGCGATACTCTTCGATACCCTTGAGCAACTTCGGGCTGTCACTGAGTTTGTGGCGCCCCCTTGATTTGGCGATTTTCTACAGTGTTTTCCCTCTGTTTTTCAAACACTCTAAGGGTGTTTCTGGAATGTAATCGGTCCTCAGGTGTGAGGTTTCATGACGTTCAAATTGTCAAAGATCGAGTTGAGGCGTGAGATGATTCATGGTGCACTGCGTGCACCCTACCGAGCAACCAGTGATTCGTAGGGTGCATGAAATGCACCACAAACACATCAAGCAACTCCGAACGATAACTCTGGTACAAACCAAATTTCAAGGTCAATTTCCGTAGGGTCCGCTATGAGCTTGTGAATTTTTCCTCTCGGCAGACACAATTTCAGTTTTCTAAGGACTGGTTTTATTACAAAGTCTTGGCAGTCAACGATGCATGACTTTTATCGACCTCTCATTGTCTATACTCCGGTGC
>Ga0181597_10002556_pt1 | contig 19698 bp, 19 predicted proteins | sample 041ome_5_FD_148647 | JGI IMG/M metagenome (GOLD analysis project Ga0181597, IMG submission 148647) | Coastal salt marsh microbial communities from the Groves Creek Marsh, Skidaway Island, Georgia - 041403US metaG (spades assembly) | ecosystem: Environmental > Aquatic > Marine > Intertidal zone...
TTGGATTTAAAAAACTTCTTTGGTTTGTGGTTTTCATCAATGTTAACTTAGCCATTCTAAACCTCCTTCCTATTCCGGTTCTGGACGGTGGGCACATGCTTTTTGCAACCGTTGAAAAACTTAGAGGTCAGCCTCTTCCCTTGGCCTTTTTAGAGAGAGCTCAAATGTTGTTCGTCGCTCTACTCTTTTCCTTCATGCTCTATGTCACTTTCTTTGATGTTCAGCGATTGCTTCCTTTTTAAAGCCTCCTTGTTTGTATAGATGGGTACAAATTCCCCATATTGTGCCTCCCGTTTTTCTTCGGTTCGAAGACGCTCCAAAATCGTACAAATTGGACATGTAGGTATCGGGGGAACCAATCCCGTCCGCATCCAATCGATGACCACAACCGATACATTAGATGTTCAGGCAACCGTAAACCAAACTCTACAATTAGCCGAAGCAGGGTGTGAAATTGTTCGAATCACAGCCCCAAATGTCCGTGCCGCTGAAGCCCTCAAAGAGATCGCCCAAAGAGTACGGGCTGCGAAGGTGGATATCCCCCTCGTTGCAGATATCCACTTCATGCCCAACGCAGCCATGGAAGCTGCTCAATGGGTCGAAAAAGTGCGAATCAACCCCGGTAACTACGCAGACCGTAAAAAATTTCAATCGAGAGAATACTCTGACTCTGAGTATGAGGAAGAGCTGGAAAGATTGCATGATGCCTTTACGCCCCTTGTTCTTCGGTGTAAAGAGCTTGGACGGACTATGAGAATTGGGACAAATCATGGTTCTTTATCGGATCGAATCATGAACCGCTTCGGAGATTCTCCGAAAGGAATGGCTGAATCCGCTCTTGAATTTTTGCGGATCGCGGAAAGTCACGGATACCAAGACATGGTGCTCTCCATGAAATCGAGTAATCCTAAGGTTATGATTGAAGCTTATCGCTTGGTTGTTTCTATGATGTCGGAAGAAAATATGGATTACCCCCTTCATCTTGGTGTAACCGAAGCTGGAGACGGCGAAGATGCTCGGATTAAGAGTGCCATTGGTATTGGCTCTCTCCTTTTAGATGGACTAGGGGATACCCTCCGAGTTTCTCTGACTGAAGACCCAGTTGCAGAAATTCCCGTTGCACAAGATCTTGCAAAGCGTGCGGAATATTGGTGGCAAAAAAGGGATGACTCCATAGAGGAACTCCCCGAGTCGATTGATTTTTATCAATTTGCACGACGTCCCACCCCGAACATTTCCTTTCTTCGCAGTAAACTATCGATTGGTGAATCTCATGTGCCGGCCGTTTTGGCATGTCCGACACACCCGGTTTCTGAAACTGGTTCAATCATTCAGGAATTCGCAAAAGTTCAAACATCTGCAAAAGACTCTCCAGTGGAAGGACTGATTATTAGGATTTCATCCTCCGATGACTTACCTTTTTTACAAATACTCAGACAGAACCTCTTCGGTGCACTTCCCCTATTGGTTATAGATGATCTACGGGAAGATCCATCATTGGACCTGCCAAAAAATCAACCGCACTCACCCTATCTTCTCTGGAATGCCCGCAACCTTTCCTCTGATTCAGCATCTTATGCCAGATTTCTTGCACATTGTGAAGCGGCAGGTCATCAACCTGGACTGGCAATCGATCCCAGTCACCTAGATACGGAAATTCTTTTCCTTCTTAAAAATTTAACCACAGCGCCAGTATTGTCTCTTCAATCCGATCCGAAAATGAATTCAGTGTTTGCTTATCGTAAACTCTGTGCCTTGTTAGATCTCCAAGATCTTAAACTACCAATTTGGATTAGGAATGTGGAAGAAAACTTACTCTTTCCTGAAGATCGCTTTTTCTCTTCTCTGTTACTGGACACCTCTATCTTGAGTGGATCTCTGCTTTGTGACGGAATAGGAGACATGATTTCGGTTGAACATACCGGAAACCTAGACCGAAACCGTGCACTCGCTTACAACACCCTTCAAGGTGCCCGAGCCCGTATTTCTAAAACTGAATTTGTGGCATGCCCTAGTTGTGGTCGGACGCTTTTTGACCTACAAAGTACTACCCAAAGAGTAAAAGAATCCACGAACCACTTGAAGGGAGTAACCATCGCTGTTATGGGATGCATAGTAAACGGTCCCGGAGAAATGGCAGATGCAGATTTTGGCTACGTGGGCTCAGGACCTGGGAAAATCGATCTCTATGTTGGTAAAAATCGTGTGAAATCTGCGATTCCTGAAAGAGATGCGGTTGACCGCTTGGTCGATCTCATTAAAGAACATGGTAAATGGATCGATCCCTAGACAACCCTCTGCCTGATATCTCTCTGGTAGAACCTCCGCTCAGAAAACGCATTGAAATTGGCTACCAGGCGGTTCTTTCTCAAATAGATTATTTTAGAAAAAACTTTGGGCTCACCCAAAGTAGTTGGAAACATGATGGCACGCGGGTTACGGAAGTTGATGAAACAATCTCAAAGGAACTTTTTGATCATCTATCCACACAATTCCCTTTGGATGACTACTGCTCAGAAGAAGCTGCGGAAGTGGAACAACCCATACCTTTAAACTCTGAATTCGCATGGGTACTAGATCCGGTAGATGGAACCAACAATTATGCAGTTGGCGTCCCGGAGTGTGGCATATCTCTTGGCCTTCTTCAAAATGGGGTGCCTGTGTATGGTTTTATTTACGATTATGGGCGAGATAATCTTTTACAAGGTGGGCCGAAAGTGGGTTCTTTCGAGGGCGATAGACCCGTTCAAGCTACGAGAGAATTAGTAAACGAAAAGCTCACTTTTTGCATGCATTTCCCGATACCATCCGCTGAGCTCGAATCTCTTAAAGAAGTTTTACAGCAATGGCGTATTCGATGCCCAGGTTCGGCCGCAATGGGTCTGGCCAATGTCGCCACTGGCCGGCTCGATGGCTGTTTGGAATACCGAGCTAAGCCTTGGGATTGTGCTGCTGGATATCCAATTTGCGAGGGTGCTGGTGCACGGTTTTTCTTCCTTGGAGCCCCAGCCTTCCCCATGACTCAATTCAGCCCAAATATGGGGTCCTGCCCATTCAGAGTGGGTTCTGATTTATTTCATAAAGAAATCTGTAAAGCACTTGAAATAACTTCCTCTCTGGCTTAAATCAACTTGACCGAACTGCCCACCTGCGGTTTGATATGCCCTCTTAAGCGGGCATAGTTTAGGGGTAAAACCCCAGCCTTCCAAGCTGGTGTCGACGGTTCGATTCCGTCTGCCCGCACCATTTCAGCAAAAACGAGCCATCACTTAATTATTTGTTTGATGGCACAATCAATCATTTCTTGCTGAGCATTCACTCTTTGGACAAAATTCTCCTCGGAAGGTGTTTCAATGGTAAAGTGCCGCCTACCATGATTTCTCACCAAATAAATGGCTTCGGGAATTCCATCCTCTGGCAGGTTACTTAAGCGTGGTCTGATAATTCCCTGTTTGCAAATTCTGCCCTCTATTCTCTTGCGACGATCAATAGGAAGAAACTTTTTGCCTGCACGAAGAATTTCACTCGCCACCAAATCATTTCTTCCGCCCAAGTAAGGCTCATAAAGATAGATACCATTTGCATCATAATCTTCGTGGAGGGTTAAGGATAAATCAAAAGATAAACCATGCAAACGAGGTAGAATAGCCCTGGTTAGCTCGGAGTCTGCGTCATCCCAAATTCGGTTCATATCCTGACCCGATTGATTCGATCTGGTGTTGTTGACCATACCCCATGGATTGAGGCACGGGTAAAGAATTGCGGAAAGCTTCTGAAACAATTTTTTATTTTTCCCAACCCACTGAAGAAGAGCCCACGACGATGCGGGCTCATCGCCATGTATGCCAGCAGAGATGTAGAGACTGGGTAGTCCTTCTTTTCCTTGGCAATGGGTACGAATCTCAAAAAGTGGGAAATCATCTAAGACAGATATTTCTTGAAGATATAGATCACAGCCAACAAGCAAAGTTTTCCATCGATGCATAAGAGCTTGATAATTATGCACTGAATAGCTTTGTCTCATCAGCGAAAGTTAATACTACCTAGTAACATGCCAAACTTTAAAAGATGAGCAGTTGACCAAAAGGAAAATTTTAAATTAGGTAATTCTAGTGTCTCGCATTGGATATATTTCATTACTCGTTCTTTTTTTAACATCCTGTGGAGGAGGTGGGGTCACCATAACGGAAAGTAAAACAGTGGAATACTTTTCCAATGCGTTCAGCAAGTCGAAGAAGTGGTTCCGTTCCACAGACGGAGATTACATTTCAGAAGAGGGCCCTCCCCCACCATCCTCTTTTCAACCTACCGAGAGACAAGTTTTACAAAGCAGATCGAAACAGAAATCTGGCGAAGGCATGACTAAAAGTGATTACCTGAGAGGGATCAAGAGGTTAGAAAGCACCATTCCAGAATTAGAAAAAAAATATGGTAAGGATAATAAGGAGGTTGGTGAGACTTACCACACCATTGGTTCAATGTACCTGGAACAAGGATTTCCTCGGGAAGCAAAGTCTGCCTTTGAGAAATCGTTAAAAATTCTATCCAAATGGCTGGGCTCGGAACACCCTCGAATCTGGAAACTAAAAGATAGGATCAAAAAAATAAAATAACTCTTCTTATTTAACTCTCAAAAAGTTTATCAAGATCTTTGGCCATTAAAGGCGTTGGAGTTTCTAAATCTTTGAGAATTAAATCCGCCTTAGAAAAATCATGTCCTTGGGCAAATTCGCTAGGAGTAGTGATACAAATCATACCAGCTTCTTTAGCTGCAGTCATTCCATGCCATGTATCTTCAAGAACAACGCAAGCATCAGCATCCACGCCTGATCTCTCCGCCACCAATAAATAAATGTCAGGGGAAGGCTTATGCCGACGAGTGGCTTCTCCTCCACACAAACAGGTCAGAGATTTTAAAAATTTAAACCCGAGAGCAGCTTCCACCACTCGTTCAGCTGCCCATCCGACACAAGCAGTAGCGATGGCAATAGGAATATTTTCCTCCCTTAAATCATCAAAGAAACGACGAACCCCTGGCCTTAATGTGAGTTTACCCGTACGTAAGTCCCTTGTAATTAGATCCACATACAACTTAGTCTTCTGTTCATATAATCTTTTCTTGGTTTCCTTATATTCTTCTTCTGGTAAGCGAAGCCATGAGAAAACCTCTCGGATCTTATTCCCACCCATTGTTTGTAAGCGATCTACATACTCTTGCTTACTCCATTTTCTTGAAAGCCCCAGTTCACTAAAAAGAGCATTATAGGCCATGCGGTGATAATCTTCTGTCTCAATGATCGTACCATCAAGATCGGAGATAAAAAGTTGAGTTTTTTTAGTCAAATTGAACAAAGTTCTCGAAATTGATTAAGTTTATCGAGCCTACATGGATCAATACAAGAAGAGGGGTCGATTGATTTTTTGATCGAAACGAAATCTTTAGCAACATCACCAACTTTTCGATCACAAAAGCCTGCAGCTGCCAAAATTGCGGCACCCATGGCAGAATGAGGGTGCTCGGGCACGAGAAAGTTTTTTTGCAAAATATTAGCCCTAATTTGTAAACCAAGATCACTCAATGCCGCCCCACCTGTGGCAAATATTTTATCCCCCACAGATGCACCTAATTTTTCTAATAATTCATAACTCAAAAATTCAAGGAAGGCGATGCCCTCAAGACAGCCTAGCAGATAATCTTTAGCGTCTTTTTTATCTCCCAAAAAGAATGGATTAAATTGAGACGAAAGAAAGGGCAAGCGCTCACCTGTTCGAATCGATGGGTAGACAAGAGATTTTGGCACGACCTGGCAATCTTGCATAGAAGCTAGGATATTGAGCGAATCTGAATGCTCACGCAGGATTTCTCCCCCCCCATTGGATGCACCACCTGGCAACCAGTATCCGTCTGGATGTCGATGACAATAAATTCGGCCTTCAGGGTCATGTATCTTTGTCTTCGAAATTCCCTTGATCGCGAGGGTTGTACCAATTGTGGTGGACCATTCACCGGGTAAGCCTGCACCTGATGCGTAGAATCCTGCATTGGAATCTGTTGACCCACTAACTATTTTTACGGAATGCCCGAGCCTCCAACGGCTCCGATGACTCTTTTGTAACTCACCAATCATTTGACCAGGTGGCACAACCGATGGAAAACGAACCTCCGGTAAATTAGAAGACCAGCTTCCTGTGTCCAAGTCTAGACCACTCTTCATCGCGTTGGTGGAATCCGTGGGTAAATCGGTATGCCCAACGAGCCAGCAATTCAGATAATCAGTTGCGTGCAAAAAAAGAGTCTCGTGGTCTAGTTTGAGATTCGATTGCATCCAAAGAGCTTTGGGCAGAGAGAAGGTTGGAGAGCAAGATCCGCCAAAAACTTGCTTACATTGCAAAGCTTCTAGTTCAGCACGCACATCATTATGCATCAAGGCATTACCCAAAGGCATGCCATCTTGATTTACCGGAAGAACCGTTCCAGAAGTACTAACAACTGCTATGGCCTTCACAGAACGATGCTCAGGTTGGGAAAATAATTCTGAAAGAACATCGTCGAGCAAGGTTATCCACTCGGCAGGGCTCTGCTCTGAATGCCCGGGAGCGGTTGATAAATTAATTGCTTTGAGTGGACGGGATAAATCAACAAGGATTTTCCCTGCATCGTTGATCAATAAACAACGAATTCCTCCTGTGCCTAAGTCTATTCCCAAAAACGCCATAAAATTTAGTCAAATGAAACAATCCTATTCATTTAAAGCAATTGCGTTTCCTGGTAATTCACGATTTGCCCAACTTTAAAATTGTTCCGTACCTCTATTGATTGAAATAATTTAATCAAAGAACGAACCCGTAAGCTCGCTTAGTCCAATCAAGTTGAAGGGCTAGGTAAATCCTGTGCAGTTGAGAAATAACTGGCTCATGAAAAATAATTTTCTGACAAAGTTAAGGAAACATATTTCAATTCAAATTGACTTTTGGTGTATTTGTGTATTTATATAGGTATACTATGAGAAATCGGTTGTCATCATCATTTGAGTTAGGCGATGTTGTGGTAGAAAGAAATACTGGGGCTGGAAGAAAAAGAGTCGGTGAGATAGTTTTTATAACCGAAGGGAAAAGACCAAAACTAAGACTCGTTGAATTGGCACCTAGAAGCTTGAGTCCAAAATTTAGTGGAAACTTCAGCAAGTTACGCTACTTCAGTACACCTCCAGAAAATTGCAGAAGACTGAACATTTTAAATATTCAGAAACGAAAGGTCTTTCAGCTTGGTGATATCATTCGACACCGCCGTTATGGAACTTTTCGCTTTGGTATCATTGTTGGCTTTCACCACCCAGATGGTCTTTACAGTGATTCCTGGGAAAAGGGATACAATGGGAAGGATATTATCGAATGCGTTGAAATAAGCGGCCGTTCCGGTTTACCACGAAAGCGAGATTCAGATGGAAAAATAACTAAGTTCGAGATTGGTCCTACTCATGTCAAATTGTGTGAAATTCTTCCCATGGATCAAAATGGTGGTGTTCGAATCAAAGATTATTTTGAATTTATTCATTCCTAGGTTCACCTCAGTTTGGATTCTTATTTTACTGTATAAGTTTTATAGATAGATCGTCTTTAGTTTTCTTGTATGCGAGTCGATCCATGTTACGATCGACACATGGTAGGTGTTTTTTGCTTCAGGAACGACTTAAGACTCCAAAATAATCATGCCTTGCAGGAAGCTCTCCATGCTTGTGACCTACTCTACTTAGTTTATGTTTTTGAAAATAGGGTATGGAAATCCAAAGATAGAAAAATCGGATTTCAGAGGGCTAAGTTTTTCCTGCAATCTCTTCTAGATTTGGAAACAAGCATAGCTTCCTACGGAGGTGGTCTATCCTACTTGTTCGGCAACCTCGAAGATTCAATCCCAAGATTCATGACTGAGGTAAAAGCGGATACTTGCTTTATGTCAGAAGAGAATGCATGGGAGGAACGACAGGCAGAAAAATCTCTTTCTGAAAAAGTTTCTCTTACAACTTTTTACGATAAAACCTTACTCCATTTAAATGACCTACCTTTTGATTTGAACAAACTCCCTCCTTCCTTTTCCAAATTTAGAAATACAGTTGAGAAAAACTGGGAAATTCGAACTTACCCTCCATCCCTTAAAGACCAAGATAAGATTTCAAACCGTTCTGGTAGGCTTCCAACCTTATTCGACTTAAACATTAAAGAGCAAAACATACCTAAAGGATATTTCTCATTCATTGGAGGCTCAACGGAAGGAAGAAAGCGGATGAAAGAATGGGTTTGGGATAAAAAGTGTATTTCGACTTACAAAAAAACCCGAAACCAATTAAAAGGGGCGGACTTTTCATCGCGTTTCTCACCATGGATCTCGAATGGATGTTTATCTGCAAAAGAGGTCTACCACGAAATCAAAAAATATGAAGCAATACATGGCTCAAATGAAAGCTCCTATTGGTTAATTTTTGAACTTCTTTGGAGAGATTACTTTCAATTTTTCGCTCGTTTACATGGAATCAAGATTTTTCATTCCTTGGGTCTTTCTCTAGAACAAGTACCCTACCCGGAACCTCCTCAAGCAGAGTTACTTTTTCTCAGGTGGAAAAACGGCCAAACTTCAAATCGTTTTATAAATGCCAATATGAATGAGTTAAATCAAACAGGTTGGATGAGTAACCGGGGGAGGCAAAATGTAGCTTCCTATTTAATATATGACCTGAAGCTAGATTGGAGAAAGGGCGCCCGATGGTTTGAGCAACAATTAATTGATTATGACCCCTGTAGTAACTACGGGAACTGGCTCTATATTTCAGGATACGGAAGCCCTGCTAAAGAAGTTCGATATTTTAACACGACTATTCAATCCATCATTTATGACCCAGTTAGTGAATATACCAACGAATGGACTTAACTCACCAGTTTCTAACTAGTTGATCCCAATAAGTCTCAAGCGTTTCGGCATCTGGAAAAGATTTGGATACAATGGCTTCTTTACTTAACGCATCATGGTAGTGAAAGATAATTCTGTTTTCCCCGTTCAATTTTTTGAACAAGAAAACTTGGTTTTTGTTCACGCAGACAGAATTTCCTTTTTCATCTACTCCTGCCATGATCACTTTTAGCTTGGTCTCTGGCTTCTCTAAAAAAGAACCCATAAACATGCCCGATATGAAAATGACCAAGGATGTGCAAATCAGCTTATAATTAAGATTCATTTTAATTTCTATTTTCTAAAATTAATTTTTGGGATAATCCTTACCCATCTAGAGTTGAAGACAAGTTCAACTTTTACAAGTATTTAGATTTTCGGATTTGTTCAAATGGTCAAACCCATGGTAATTAGCATAAATAGAAATCATCGATGAAGCACTTGCTCGAAGCAAGTATAACGACTTCTTTTAATAATAAATGGATTCCTGATGTGTATAGTTGGATCAAAAGCTTTGATGAGATGATTTATTGGTCAGGCCAAACTTTTCTTGACCAAGGATTCTCCCTAACCAACTTCACAAATCACATAAACTCAGATAGAATCCTCCCCTATGCACGTGTTTGCCCAAATCAAAAGATTCTTTGCTATGCTGAAATCGTACCAACCCCAAGGCTTGGTTGTATTAACTTATGCCGAGTCATTGTTAAACCTGACCAAAGAGGTAAAGGACTAGGGAAAATATTTTGCAAATCATTGATGGATCAAGTAAGCCTTTTAGATGGATTTCACTCGGTACGGTTAAATGTTTTGGAATCTAATCAAACAGCGATTTCGTGCTATCATTCCCTTGGGTTTAAAATCTCACAAAGATTACCCAATGCTAGGCAAATCAAAAATAAGACCTATGCTGTGGTAGTTATGACTAAAGATTTGGGGCCCAAATAACATTATGAAGAAAATAAGCGGGGGACTGGTTTTGTATAAAAAAGACCTGATTAATCAAAAGCTTTCCGTTTTGGTGGCCCACCCAGGAGGCCCTTTTTTTCAAAATAAAGACGAAGGATGGTGGAGTATTCCTAAAGGCGAACCAGACCCTGGTGAAAAGATTTTTCATGCTGCAATTCGTGAATTTGAAGAAGAGACCGGATTGCCTCCAAATGGCCCCTATCTAGGACTAGGCTCGATTATGCAGAAAAACGGAAAGGAAGTATTCGCTTGGGCCTTTGAGGGAGACTGGCCAAAAGATCGTCAACATACTTGCAATGAAATTACTATGGAATTCCCTGCTGGCTCTGGTAAAATGTGGACTTTCCCAGAAATCGACCGAGTAGAGTTGTTACCCATCGATCAAGCAAAAGAAAAACTTAGACCGCAACAAGCTGCCCTACTTGACCGATTAAGCCAAGCAATCTTGTGGTCTCAATCTGCCCGGGCACGCTGAGATTGCCTTCATTCAAATTACCTCTTATCTAAGGATCATGAAAGATAGGCAAAATTCTCTCAAATCAAGCTTTGTAACCCCATTCATTATTGGATTTATAATATTGATTGGGTTCAGTCGCTACCTGCCCTTGGATAATCCATGGCTTTTTAATTTCTCTCCCACATTGGCCGTTTTCCTTTTTTGTGGTGCATACATGCCAGGTCGATGGGGTTGGGGGGCACCGTTGATTGCAATCATTCTTTCAGACCTTTTTCTTAATCCGACCTATGGTGCAAATTTTGTAGAACCTTTCATGCTTGCCACTTTAGCAAGTTATTTCTTGGTGTGGATACTCGGGAAAAGAATAGGTAGTAAGAGTTCATGGATCACTTGGACATCAGTTACTATCGGCTCGCCACTCCTCTTTCATGTGGTTACCTGCTCGTTGGCTTGGGCTTTAAATCCTGCTTACATGAAATCGGTCAGTGGTTTAATTCAGGCAATTTTTATTGGAGAACCTGGTTATACTCCCTCTTACTTATTCCTTAGAAACTCTGTTCTTGGGACCCTTTTCTTTTCCCTATCATTTCGCTGGGCACATATTTGGATAACCCAAAAATTCAGGCTCCAAAGTGAAATAATTCAGCAAACCGCTAGTTCGTATATAAACGCTGTCGACGAGCCTCAAACAAACAAACACCTGTAGCAACCGATACATTTAGGCATTCCACAGAACCACCCATGGGAATGTAGATAAGTTCATCACATTGCTTGGCAGTCAATCTTCTGATTCCAGATTCTTCAGCTCCCATAATGATTGCACAAGCACCAGTAAGGTTTGTTTCGAAAATTGAACTCTTGGATTGGTCACTCGTTCCGATTAACCGAATACCCAAATCTGATAATTTTTCCAAGTATCTAGCCAAGTTAACCACTCTGCCAATAGAGAGATTCTCCACAGCACCACATGCCACATGGCGAACCACATCCGTTAAGCCAGCGGATCGATCACTGGGTAAAATAACCAGATCAACCCCTGCACCATCTGCAGATCGGAGACATGCCCCAAGATTTCTTGGGTCCTGAACCTGATCCAAAATTAAAAGAAATGGGTCCCTATCGAGGGATTCCAAAAACTGCAAGGATTCCTCTTCGCTAAGCGTAGACACAGAAGCGTCAGGATTCGCATGGGTTCTACGCCCCAAGGATTTGGAAAACCTACGCTTCATCTATACATAAGATGACCGAGTAGAAAAAACTATTCCATCAATCGTGAAAATCGGAACCTTCGAGTGTGGCTTGTACATATCCTTGTCGAATGCAGAAATCCCCAAAACGCTCGTCTGTTTCTCGATTACTCGCGAAATCTTCGAGGACTGGGGTTAATTCTTGAACGATTTCCTCATGAGAAATCGCTGGACGGTAAAGTTTATTTAACCTCGTCCCATCTAAGCCTGCGCCAAGGTACAAGTTATATTTACCAGGTGCTTTCCCCACCAAACCGATTTCTCCAAGGTAAGGGCGACCACATCCGTTTGGACATCCCGTAGAACGAATTGCGATCGATTGGTCTCTTAAGCCAAGACCGTCGATAATGGTTTCCAACTCATCAACAAGCTTCGGTAAATATCTTTCACTTTCCGCTAGTGCTAAACTGCAGGTAGGCAAGGCAGTACAAGCAATCGAATTTAAACGGATTCCAGAAAGTTGATCGGGCAAAGTAACCCCAAAGTCACGAAGAATGTCCTCAACTCTCTGTTTGTTTGCTTGATCGACCCTCGCTATGATCACGTTTTGGTTCGCAGTAAGCCTAAATTGACAAGGCACTTCTTCTGCAATTTTCCTAAGAGCTAAACGGCCTTGGTTATTTCCCGAAGCCCGCAATCTTCCGCCTTCAACAAATAGACCATAGGCCCATTTCCCGTCTGCATCCTGAGTCCAACCATAACGATCTGTGGTTGAATCAAATTCAAAATCCCTAGCTTTTTCCAAAGACCACCCAAGCCTTCGGTTTAACTCCTCCAAAATCCAGTCAGGACCTTTATCTTCTACCGTGTATTTCATCCTAGCATGCCTACGATCGGAACGATCGCCATGGTCTCTTTGGATTTTTACGATTTCCTCAGCAACCTGAACGACTTGTTCAGGAGAACAAAAACCGATTACATCCGCTAGTCTGGGATAAGTTGCCGTTTTTCCATGGGTCATTCCCAAACCACCTCCGACAAGTACATTGTATCCGATTACTTTGTCGCCCTCGGGGATGCCGACAAATCCAAGGCAATTAGAAAAAACATCCACATCATTTCTTGGAGGTAAAGCCACTGCGATTTTAAATTTTCTAGGGAGGTAAGTCTTACCATAAATGGGCTCCTCCTCTTCCTCTCCAACCGCACCCTTCTTTTCACCATCTAACCAAATCTCAGCGTAGGAAGAGGTTTTAGGAGTAAGGTGGTCGTGAATTTGTTGAGCCACATCAAGCGCCTGTTGATGTAATTTTGATTCAAATGGGTTCGCAGGAGACATCACATTCCGGTTTACATCGCCACAAGCGGCCAATGTGTCGAGAAGGGTGTCATTGATCTCCTTCATGGTTTGTTTTAAATTCTTCTTAAGAATTCCATAGAGTTGAAATGCCTGCCTTGTGGTAAGCTTCAAGGAACTTTCTCCAAATTTGTCGGCTAGCTCATCAATTCCTAACCACTGAGCAGGTGTACAAACTCCACCTGGGACTCGCACACGGATCATGAAAGAGTACGCTTTCTCTTTTTTCTCCTTAATGAGGGATGCTCTTTTGTCCCGATCATCCTGCATATATGTACCGTGAAATTTGGTTAGCTGGGCATCGTCTGCTGAAATACAACCCGTCGACTCATCGGAAAGACTTTCAAGAATAGTGCCTCTAAGAAAGTTGCTGCGTTCTTTAATGCCCTCGTTTGCAGAGAGCTTTTTCGGAGAATTGGGGTCAGAGATCATAAATTCTAAATTCTTTAACAATTAGTTCGTTATCTGGCAAGAAAGGCATCATTCTTTTCCATAAGAACGAATAGGCAAACTATCTAACATCAAACTAGGATTAAAACTTAATTGCCCATTTTCATTGGACCACAATCCATCCCGATCCAAAAATGCGGCAAAAGCGATCATTGCAGCATTATCTCCAGTGTACTTCTTTTCCGCTTTATAAAAGCTGACGGCTTGGTCACTGCAAACTCCTTGCAAGCGGTCACGAAGGGCTTGGTTGTTTGCCACACCTCCTGAAAGGCCAAAGCTGCGGTACGGTTTTTTACTCAGAAAATGTCGGCACTTTTTAGAAAGCTGATCTACCGCAGCCTCTTGATAAGATGCACACAAATCGCAATATCGACCTTGGATTTCTTCTGAACTCATTTTTTGCAACTGATAGAGAAGGCTTGTTTTGAGCCCAGAAAAACTAAAATCTTTTTCTTCTTTACTCTTAAAAGCTCTTGGAAATTTAAATGCGGTGGAATCACCCCGTATAGCAAACTTTTCCAACTCAGCACCTCCAGGATAAGGGATGCCCAAAAGTTTGGCCCCTTTGTCCAAAGCTTCTCCTGCTGCATCATCCATCGTCCGCCCAATAACTTGAATTTCCTTACGACGATTCATTTCAAATAGTAGAGTATTCCCGCCTGAGACTAAAAGACCAAGGTGGGGAAGCAATTGATCCCAATTTAGATCACTTGAGCTTAATTTCATAAACGGTGAAAATGCATGCCCCCGTAAATGATTAACTCCATAAACCGGAACACGCCAAAGCTCCCCAAGAGTTTTACCAATACTAAGTCCGACACCTAAGCAACCGATCAGACCAGGCCCGCAAGTTACAGCAATTTCAGAAATTTCACGCAAAGAAAAAGAACCAGAGCGAAAAAGATCCAACATCGGAAAAAAGTTTTCAAGATGCTGCCTTACCGCAAGGTCTGGAACCACTCCTCCATACTGTGAATGTTGTTGAATCTGAGAATGAACCCATTCACCCACCACTCCATGCAAAGGGTGATACAGTGCGATTGCAGACTCGTCACACGAACTTTCTATCCCAAGAATCATAAAAGAGCTTGCTTGTATTTCACACAATTCAGAGTACTCAAAGCCTATGCACCTAACAACGCCAAAGCTTTCAGGGGAAATTCTCCAAGCATTTAAAGATGAATTGGAAGATCGTGACAGCATGCCATTCGATAAATTTGTTGACTGGGCCCTTTACCATCCAAAGTTCGGCTATTACCAAAAGAAAAAAAACCGGGTAGGCAAAGGCATCGAAAATGATTTTTACACCTCGACCAGCCTTGGCTCATTATGGGGGGAATTAATCGTAGCTTCATCGGTAAATTTACTTAATGTCCAGGACCCTAAAATTTACACCTTTGTTGAAATTGCTGCAGAGCCTAGCTCAAGCATACTAACAGATGTAGAACATCCCTTCAGTAATCATGTAATCATTCGCCTAGGAGACTCCATTCAAATTCCGGGAAAATCAATCGTCTACAGTAACGAATGGTTGGATGCTCAACCTTTTAAGAAGTTTCGATTCGATGGAAAAGCATCTAAGTGGAAAGAAATATTCGTTGGAATCAAAGAAAGCCAACTTATGGAGATCGTAGAAGATGTGACTGATTCCTTTGGTTGCCCATTGCCAATCATTGCAGTGGATGGATATGAAATTGATTGGCCTACAGGTTCAATCCAATCTTTAAGTTCACTCTTAGGCCAAAATAACTGGTCAGGCGTTTTTCTTACCTTTGACTATGGTTTAAACTTACAGACCCTAGTCGAAGATCGACCTTATGGAACTGCAAGAGCTTACAGAAATCAGAAGATGTACTCTGAACTTTTGGAATATCCAACAGATCAGGATATCACCTGTCATCTATGCTGGGACATCCTAAAAGAGGCTTTGAATCATTCGGGTTTTAAGAATATTACCCTGCAAACACAGGAAAGTTTTCTGATGAGACATGCCCAACAAAAAATTCAAAATATTTTCGATCATAATTCCCCTCTAAGCTCTAACATGCTCGCACTGCGAGAACTTATTCACCCTGCTCACTTGGGGCATGGGCTACAGGCTCTCTCTGCCATAAAATTCTAAACTTTCGGATTACGGGAAAAGGATAGAATCTTGGGATGTGAAATCATCCCGTGGGCACCCCACTTCGTAGAGTTTACGAATATCCGTTTCGTCCCAAACGGAATCGAATATCGCGAACTCATCGATACTGCCTTTCATGGATAAATTTGGGTTGTGATTGGGAAAAGCCTGATAATGACCGATCAACCCTTTCTTTAGCGAAATTGACTCGGCTAAACTTAATTTTTCCCGACTAAATGCTCTCCCATTAATAAAATGGCTGATCCACTTGTTTTCCCCATCAAAGCTTGTAGCCAAGTGAACCCACCGGCCTAAACGATCCGGAGAAAATGCCACCGCTGATTCGTATTTTTCAACGGTATTTCCGGAATCTACCTCAAGGACTAGTTTACCAAAAGAATTGATCGACCAGCCAAAAGCCCCATTAAAGTGAGGTTTAGAAAACACAATGGGAGCCCCTTCTCTATTTAGGCTGTCTAATTTGATCCACGCTACCAAGGTCGCCTTCTGGAGAGATTCGTTGATATTAAGGCACACTCTATCGTTGTTTTTCGAAAACTGCAGGGCTCCTTTGCCCGGCCAACGACCTTCCGACCACTGGCACCCAATAACAGCTCCATCCCCACTACCCTTATTTCTTTTCGTCTCGTCTTTGAGGACTCGTGACCAAGAGTCATGCCCGTCAAAATTGTAGTAAAGGAGAGTCTTGTTATCGCTCGCTAATTCTTGGCTCATTACAGACCAGGCAGAAAGCCTTTTTTGAGCATTTTCAAGTGAGCGGGAAGCAAGGTCTGCACTACCCGCAAATGTTCCAAGAGGCATATCCAGAGGTGTGAGCACTCCAAATGAATCTAAATAGATCGCCTCGCCACCCGAAACCTCTGCACGCACTTCATTGCCCTCTATGTCAATGCCCTGATAACTAATTTTCCCACGAAACACATAGACTTCAGCGGATCCTTCATCATCTACCTCAATTCCAAAGTCTGTTCCTAGATCAATCACTTTACCCATTGGCAGATCCACTGAAAATCCGACCGCAACCCTAGGTACATGGGCACGCAGCTTACCTAATTTAAGTTCCATTGCATTATCATGAACGAGTGTTGTTTTCACAGGTCCTTCAAGTATGGCAGTGGCTCCTTGCATAAACTCTAGCTGGGCCATGCCTTTCGAGAACCCAAATCGACCTGAATTAAGAGCTGAACCTGCATTAGGATGCCTTGAGGATGGATCATCCCATTGCAATCCAATAGATTTGGTAAGGACTGCGACAATCTCATGTTCAGTAGTAGCCGCTTGGAGAGGAAGTGGGGTTTGGGAAGAGGAATTTTGGGCTAACGGCTCAGGCTCGGCACCTTCATCTAATACTTGCGTTGGAAGGGTGTAATATAAATAGAGCCCAAATAGAAGGAGAGCCGCTAAAGGCATCCAAGATTGGACAAAATGAAAAAGATTATTGAGTGATCCTCCGTTCTCTTCCTTCTCAATTTCGCCCAAAGTTTCATCCGCATAATGGCCAAGACTAACTGACATGTCCATGTAAGACACATAGAACCTTCTCGCTTCATCCGATTTTTCCAGCCAGAGCTCTAATCTTTTCTTCTGCTCCAGGGTGATGCTATTTTCCACCAACCTGTCCAAGAGTTCGTTCAACTCAATAATATCTTGGTCACTTAAGTTCATGGGCTTTCCATACTCACTTCGAGACTTACGCAGTCATGCAAGGTTTTCCGAATCCGGTTAAGAGCTTTGTAGGCACCCTGAATCGTACGGCCACAAGCTTGCGCAGCTGCCTTTACATTGTGGCCAGATTCATACCTAACGAGAACCATTCTTCTGTCCCGCTCGTTCAATTTTTTAAGACAATGGGAAAGAGCATGATGCCTTTCATCCAACTCTTCTTCCATTTCAACTCGGGTTTGAGAAATTACCTCCAAAACATCCTCGTTGAAAATCACCTTGGAGGTGGCAAACTTTTTCCGAGCAGCACGAACTTTCCAAAAAGCAATCTGGCAAGCCCAGGAATAAAAATTGGTACCACTTTCATAATCTGTAAATTTCTCGCAGATCGTAAGACTTGTTTCTTGTAGAATATCTTCTGCATCGGCTCGCGAGGGAACCAATGTTATGATGTAACCAAATAATTTCCTTTGATATTTCATCATCAACTGAACTAACTCAGCCGAACGGTCATCCTGGGAAATTGTCATTTAGTAAGAGTAGAGAAGATTTTAGGCAGCTTTGTGCTCGGAAGAAAATTTACAGTTCGCTCCATTATTGAAATCAGAAAATTTCTCGAATCTGTTTAGCCCCCTTCGGATAACCTCACGTTTCGCTTTGAGCAGAGACTTGGATGCAAGCTTTATTTTACGAAATTTGATCGTACCTTTTCGGTCTTCGCTAATTTCTGCCATCTTATAATAAATGGTTCCACTTGCAGTTTGGGTAAGATGCTCCGTAAGTTGAATTTCTTTTCTCTTTCTCTTTCGTAGGCGTTTCACACTCCCCATTGAGATACCATCTTTGGGTAATGTCTCTTCCCGCCCTAAATCGCCTTTGGACTCAGCCAGCAGACGATTCATCGTGTCTTCGTTCAAATACTTATTGCGCAAATCGGTACATACAAAGTCGTCGTCATATTTTACTTCCATTAATGGGTCATCTATAAACATAGTGTTGTGAGGATTTCCTAGAACCGCTTTTAAATGAGCATTATACCATTCAGTTGCTTTAATAACTGCGGATCTTCGATTACATCCATAAAACGATTTATGTGCCACAAATAATCGACCAGAACTTAGCCTGGCTTCGATTAAATATTTGGTTTCATAAATTAGCTCGAAGTATTTTTGGTAAGGAATAAGCAGGGTTGCCTCGTATTTTTGAAACTCATTAAATTTCATCATTTTTAAGTTCTCCTTTTGGCGTTGTTAGCGTGAATGGACAATGATCTCATAGCCAAAGGAGGAAATTTTGAGACAAATTTACTCTTTTCCAGTAATTAGCACTTTATTTTCCCAGAATTCGATTAATCTCTTTTACCAAGTCTTTTTCTAAAAAGGGGGAAAGCCCAATCCAAACTTTCTCTACTTCACCCAGTTGGTTAATGATGACGGTATGAGGCATTCCATTGACTTGATACTTTTTAGAAACTTCTCCGTTCATATCCATTGCCACAGGCAAATCACCCAGGTCATAGCTTTCCAGGAAATCTTCAATTTCTTCTTGGCTTTCATCTTGATTTATAGTCATCAAACAAAACTCAGAAGAGGAGTAGCCTGAACCGACCTCTACTAAAATAGGTAAGGCAGTCCGACAAGGCCGACTCCAACTTGCCCAAAAATCCAAAACCACGACCTTGCCTTTTTGGGAAATAAGCGAAAATTCTTCCCCTGAAAGTAATGGTAAAGAGATCGAAGGAGCTTCTTGCCCTGTTAGGGACATTGGTCCAGTTGTATGCAATTGAAGGTGCGGTGAGGGTGCAATCGAAGAAAGTTGATTCGAAATAAACTGACCCAACTCTTTTTCAGTTATATCTAGACGAATTTTTAGGTAATTATCCTTGGCTTGCACCACCACCTTTTCGATCAAATCGAGTGTGTTTCGAGCACTGGCATCTTCCATCCATGCAAGGCGAGCCATCCCCAAAGAGCCCTGAACAAGTCCTTCCAATGCAGTCGCAACAGAATTTTCCTTGCACGCTAAGATCAACTCAAAAAAAACCGAATCATCTCGAAAACTCATACCACATGCGATTTCCTCCACCCCCTCGAAGACTGAAAAAATTGCGGTTTCTACTTTATTTAATCGAAGATCATAACTGAAGAGGGATTCAGGGATTCTAACATATAAAGAAACCTGTCTGTCAGAAGCCAGTTGCGATAGAAGCGATTTTTTTTCGAAATCATCCGACTCCATAAGCTCATAATCCAGAGGATTAGTAAGAAAACCTCTGATATTTGTTTGGTTCTCCTCCAAATTAATATGAATAGAAAAGTTAGAATCTACAGAGATTGCTTCTTGCGAATCTGCCAAAGATAAAGATTCGAGCTCTTTTAGGTCTATGGTGAATTGAAGTTGGTTCTGATCCATTATGTTTACGAACAACGCTTTTTTTACCGCCTTTTTCGATCTTAGTTCGTTGGCCAATTGTGCTTCCAACCAACTCATAAAGCCGGTTACATCCATTCGTACTTTCGCCCCTAAATTCAT
>Ga0181597_10002559_pt1 | contig 19696 bp, 15 predicted proteins | sample 041ome_5_FD_148647 | JGI IMG/M metagenome (GOLD analysis project Ga0181597, IMG submission 148647) | Coastal salt marsh microbial communities from the Groves Creek Marsh, Skidaway Island, Georgia - 041403US metaG (spades assembly) | ecosystem: Environmental > Aquatic > Marine > Intertidal zone...
TCGTGGGCGCGTTAAAAAGCAGATGGAGAAGAGTCAACGCGAGTACTACTTGAATGAGCAAATGAAGGCCATTCAGAAAGAACTGGGTGAGATGGACGATGCGCCCAATGAGATCGACGAGCTGCAGCATCGTATCGATGAAGCAAAGATGTCAGATGAAGCCATAGAGAAGGCTAACTCCGAGCTAGGCAAACTCAAGATGATGTCTCCCATGTCGGCGGAGGCGTCCGTCGTTCGAGGCTATATCGAGTGGCTTGTTGGTGTCCCGTGGGCGAAACGCAGCAAGGTTAAGCATGATATCAAGCGCGCGCAGACCATTCTCGATCAGGACCATTACGGTCTAGAAGAGGTAAAGGACCGCATTTTAGAGTACTTAGCCGTGCAGAAGCGGGTAAGAAAGCTCAAGGGTCCGGTGTTGTGCCTCGTCGGCCCACCCGGCGTAGGCAAGACCTCATTGGGTGAATCCATTGCGAGGTCGACAAATCGAAAGTTTGTTCGCATGGCCTTGGGCGGTGTGCGTGATGAGGCCGAGATCCGAGGTCATCGACGGACCTATATCGGTTCAATGCCCGGTAAGTTAATTCAAAAGATGGTGAAGGTTGGGGTTCGCAACCCACTTTTTCTGCTGGATGAAATCGACAAGATGGGCATGGATCACCGAGGCGACCCGGCATCAGCGATGCTGGAAGTTCTCGACCCAGAGCAAAACCACGCGTTTAACGATCATTACCTCGAGGTTGATTACGATCTGTCGGACGTGATGTTTGTTTGCACCTCGAACACCATGAATATTCCGGGTCCATTGCTAGATCGTATGGAAGTAATCCGAATACCCGGCTACACGGAAGACGAGAAAGTGAGTATTGCTCGCAAGTATCTGCTGCCTAAACAAGTCAAGGTCAACGGATTGAAGCCCGCAGAGATTAGTGTTGCGGACGAGGCAATCCTCGATATTGTTCGATACTACACGCGCGAAGCGGGTGTTCGGGCCATGGAGCGAGAGCTCGCTAAGGTCTGTCGAAAGGTGGTGAAAAAGCTGGCATTAGAAGATTGGGAAGTCGGTACTGAAGTCACCTCAGCGAACCTAGCGGAGCTGTTAGGTGTTCGCAAGTTCACATTTGGTGTGGCTGATGAGGCCAATCAGGTCGGTGAGGTTACCGGCCTTGCCTGGACGTCGGTAGGTGGTGAGCTTCTTACCATCGAGGCCGCGTCTGTTAGCGGAAAGGGTCGTCATGTGAGGACGGGTAGTCTGGGTGATGTCATGCAGGAATCCATTCAGGCCGCCATGACCGTGGTGCGCTCACGGTCGCAGGGGTTAGGTATACCTGCCAAGTACCACGATACTCACGACCTACATATTCACGTGCCCGAAGGCGCTACGCCAAAGGATGGGCCCAGCGCAGGTATCGGGATGTGCACCGCGCTAGTGAGCGTGGCCACGAATATACCGGTGCGCGCTGATGTTGCCATGACAGGGGAAATCACCCTTCGGGGAGAGGTCTTAGCGATTGGTGGTCTAAAAGAGAAATTACTTGCAGCCCGGCGTGGCGGAATAAAGACAGTAGTAATTCCACATGAAAACGAGCGAGACCTCGCCGAGGTGCCGGATAACATCAAAGATAATCTGGATATCAAACCGGTTAAATGGATTGATGAGGTCCTGGAAATCGCTTTGGAAGCATCGCCTCAACCGCTAACCGACGATGAGTATTTGGCCGGTAATAGAGATGAAAAAGTGGCCGCTTCAGAGGGCCAGGATGAAGGAGAGTCGAGAGCGACGTCTCATTGACGCGATTTAAGTCCATTTAGACGAAAAAATTAAGAATTTTTTACATTTCTTGATTGACCACGTATGTCCGCATCGGTAGGCTGGAACTCAGTTTCAGGCATTTTCCTAAAGCATACAACGAGGATTTATCGTGAATAAAAATGAACTAATTGATGCTATCGCTTCAGAAGCAGATCTCCCTAAGGCAGCGGCGGGTCGTGCCCTCGACGCAGCAGTTGCAGCCATTACTTCGGAGCTTTCTAAAGGTGGCAGCGTATCTCTCGTAGGTTTCGGAACCTTTTCTGTGAAGCCACGTGCGGCGCGTGACGGTCGTAACCCTCGCACAGGTGAGACGATCAAGATTGCTGCGTCTAACACACCTGGCTTCAAAGCGGGTAAGGCGTTGAAGGACGCTTGCAACTCGTAATGGTGTAAAATCTCAGCTGGGGCTGAGAGTTAAAAGGGCGCCTAGTGCGCCTTTTTTTGTGGCACATAAATACTTCAAGGTAATAGCAGGGTAAATCTAATGCTTCAGAGCATGCGAGAGGGCGTAAAGAGCCCATGGGTTTTGGTGATCATCGGGTTAATCGTATTGTCGTTTGTGCTTACGGGAGCCGAGTCGTTGACGTTTGGCGGAGCTCAGTCTGGGGCAGCCAAGGTCAATGATCGCGAAATCTCTTTTAATGAGCTTCAATTTGCGATTGAGCAACAGCGTCGCCAATTGACCGAGATCTACGGCGATCAACTGGATCCAAGCTTACTGGATGATGATCTCCTGCGTCCCGGTGTCTTAAATAACCTAGTTGATCGCGCTCTTCTTGAAGACTATGCGGTTTCCCTAGGCATTACTGCTTCGCCTGAGGCGATACGCCGCAGCATCATTAGTAATCCAGCGTTTGAAGTTGACGGTAGCTTCTCCGCCGATTACTACCGCGATATCTTGCGCTCAAATGGGCTCACCACGGACCAGTATCGGGCAGAGCAGAGTGGTACTGATCAACTCGTTAAGTTGGAATCGATCATTGGAGACGCGGACTTTATTACGTCGGTGGAGGCAAAAGCCGCTATCGATGTGGTCGTGGAGCGACGCGATGTGCGTTTTCTGGTCATACCTGACACCGCACTGTCCAGCCAGTACCAAGTCAATGAAACGGCGATTAGCGAATACTATGAAGCGAATAAAGCGCTATTCGCTCAGCCTGAACGACTGACCGTCGAGTTTGTCGAGTTAAATCCAAGCCAGTTCGTGTTGCCAGTCGATGAAGCTGAGCTTCAGTCGCAGCTTGCAGACGCATTGGCAGACTACGAAACAAAGGCGCAGTCAGAAGTGGCTCACATCTTATTGGTTCAGAACGACGATGAGACTGATCAGGCGTATGCTGAGCGTATCAATGTGGTGGGCGCACGACTGGCAGCAGATGAAGACTTCGCTGCGATCGCGGCCGATGCTTCCGATGACATTGGCTCATCCTTCGTTGGTGGAGACCTGGGTTTTACCGATGGTTCGGTATTTCCGGATGCCATGGAGGAGGCTATTGCCAGCTTAGAGGTCGGCGGCATTTCTACGGCGGTGACGACCGATGCAGGCACCCACTTTATTCTGGTCAAGAGTCGCTCCGCGGCGGAGCAGGTTCCAGACGAGCTTCTAAGAGCAGAAATCACGGAAAGCCTTCAAACAGCACAAACGCAGCGCGATTTATTAATTGCAGTTGATGAACTCCGGGAGCTTGTCTTCACCTCAAGCGGGCTTGAGGCCGCAGCGCAGGAGCTGGGCCTCGTTATGGCAACATCGCAGCCGTTTTCCCGAGACCAGGGTGAAGGGCTTTTTTCCGAGGCATCACTGCGAAATGCCGCGTTTTCGGATGATGTCCTGGTAGATGCCAATAACAGCGATGTCATAGAGTTGTCAGGCAGTCGTTTTGTGGCGTTGGCAGTCAAGGAGCAGCTCCCAGAGGGTACGAAGCCCTTGGCCGAGGTGCGCAGTAGTATCTCAGCGCAACTCACCTCTGAGGCACAGGATCGCGCTATGACCACACTGGTCGATGAGGTCAATGCGTCGCTTGCTGCTGGTGAGACGCTCGAAGCCATATCAACTGCAAAAGGCTATGAATGGCGTGTTGAGTTGGCGGCTACTCGACAAAATGTCAACTTGCCCTCGTCTGTGTTGCAGTCTGCATTCAGCAAACGTTCTGCGGATACTGAGACTGTCAGTGCTGTGCGGCTCGATGACGAAAGCTATGCCTTAGTTCAGCTGGCGAGAACTCAGGCGGGTCGCGAAGACACGATGGTGGGTGTCGAAAGAGACGCATTGCTCCGAGAGGTATCCGACGTCAGTGCATCGCTACTGCGGCAGGAATTCATGGCGGATTTAAAGCGTCGAGGTGACGTTGTTATACGCTAGGGGACTTTTTCGTGGCTGACGACGCCTTTGCGCGACTCGTGCGAAGCGCGGGATCTGTCTCAGCCACCAACGAGTCGCCAGCGATGTTTGCTGGCAGCGTCAACGGCCGCCAGCCGTATCCTCTTGATCAGTGGAATCCAACCAATTGTGGTTACGTCGATATCGCCATTGATCGCGACGGACGCTGGTTCCATGAAGGCTCCGAAATAAAGCGTGTAGAGTTGGTTGCACTCTTCGCCGGGTTGTTAAGACGCGAAGCAGACGGTGGTTATTATCTTGTAACCCCGGTAGAAAAGGTGGAAGTGTCGGTTGCATTGCATCCGCTGATGGTTGTTGACGCAACGCGCACTGATAACGCCCCAACAGGCGATGATCGTCTGGGCTTGATCTTAAATTCAGGTGGCGTTTTCTACCTCGATGATGAGACCGGGCTTACACCCGAGCCTGAGGCAGGCGGAGCCGCTTTTATATCCTTACCTCATAACCTGACCGCACTGTTTACGCGCGCGGCATGGTATCGCCTAGTGGACATGGCAGACGACGACGGATGCGTCGAAAGCGGGGGTCAGAAGTATTCCCTGCTTTAACCCAGTCGCTAAAGCAGGGAGGCTTCGCTTTACATATTGGGGTAGTTAGGTCCACCCAAGCCCTCAGGCGTCACCCATCGGATATTTTGCGACGGATCTTTGATGTCGCAGGTCTTACAGTGAACGCAGTTCTGAGCGTTGATCTGAAAGCGCGGCTCATCACCATCGGTAATCACCTCATATACCCCAGCCGGACAATAACGCTGAGCGGGCTCATCGTAGGTCGGTAGATTGACCTGAATCGGAATTGAGTTGTCTACGAGTTGTAAATGACAGGGCTGATCTTCCTCATGATTGGTGTTCGATAAGAACACCGATGATAGGCGATCAAATGTCAGTACATTGTCGGGCTTCGGATACTCCATTTTCTTAGACGATGCCGCGGGTTTAAGGCACGCATAGTCAGGTTTCTTATCCCGCAATGTGAAGGGCATATTGCCGCGCATAATGGTCTGATCAAACCAAACAGCGGCTGATCCAAGAAGCGCGCCGAACGTGTGCATGTAACCCGCAAAGTTGCGGCTGGCTTTCAGCTCCTTGCCCAACCACGAAGCAGCAATCCGCTGTTCAAAACCGACGAGGTCAGTCGCCGGTGTTTCGGAGAGCAACGCTGCCGCTACCTCTTCGGCTGCCAGGATGCCGCTCTTCATCGCGGTATGATTCCCTTTGATCTTGACCGCGTTCAGAGTGCCCGCGTCACAACCAATAATGAGCCCACCCGGGAAATGCATTTTAGGCAGAGAGTTAAGTCCGCCTTTGGCCAGTGCTCGCGCACCATAGGCAAGGCGCTCCCCGCCCTCAAGGTATTTTGCTGTCTTGGGGTGCGTCTTCCAGCGCTGAAACTCTTCGAACGGGCTGACATGCGGATTCGAGTAGTTGAGATCGGTAATCAGGCCAAGGTACACCTCGTTATTCTCAGCGTGATACATGAACGCACCGCCAGATGAACCACTCTCAGACAGCGGCCACCCAAGCCCGTGAATGACTTTACCTTCTTCATGCAATTCGGGTTTGATCTGCCAGACTTCTTTGATACCAATACCGTAATGCTGGGGGTCTTTACCGTCATCAAGTCCAAAGTGTGCGATTAATTCCTTACCGAGATGTCCACGACATCCCTCAGCGAATAGCGTGTATTTCGCGTGCAGCTCCATGCCTGGCATGTAGGAGTCTTTTTGCTCACCTTCGGCACTAATGCCCATATCGCCTGTGGCAACACCCTTCACCGAACCATCGTCGTTGAATAGCACTTCGGCGGCGGCAAAGCCTGGGTAGACTTCGATGCCCATGTTTTCGGCTTGCTCAGCGAGCCATCGGCAGACATTACCCATGGATACGATGTAGTTGCCGTCATTGTGAACGGGCGCCGGCAGGAACAAGTTCGGGATTTGCGCAGCCGACTTGCCTGACGTGTAGTAGTAGAAGACGTCTTCGCTCACTTCAGTCTTCAACGGTGAACCCATTGATCGCCAGTCAGGCAGGAGCTCATCGAGTGCTGTCGTTTCGAGAACGGCACCTGACAGGATGTGGGCTCCGACTTCTGACCCTTTTTCAACGACACAGACGCTGATTTCGCGTTCCTGTTCCTGAGCCAGTTGACTGAGTTTAATGGCTGCCGAGAGACCCGCAGGTCCAGCCCCAACAACCACAACATCAAATTCCATGGATTCGCGTTCCACTAGTCACCTCCAATTAACTATTGCAATAGGCTAAATCGACACAAAATATGGGCTAACTATACCTATTTTGAACTCGCGGTATGTTAAAGTATCGCGCCTCGTAGGTGTACTCATGCGGGCAACAAAATGATCTCTGATCACTAAGAATTTCAAACACCCTAACTTTCAGTGGAGATACTATGAAAGTACTCGTCGCAGTTAAGCGCGTTGTTGACTACAACGTGAAGGTGCGCGCCAAGGCGGACGGCTCTGACGTAGAGTTGAACAATGTCAAAATGGCGATAAACCCATTCTGTGAGATTGCAGTTGAGGAAGCGGTGCGCCTCAAAGAAGCAGGCACAGCGTCTGAAGTTGTTGTTGCGTCTATTGGCGACAAAAGTTGCCAAGAGCAGATTCGTACAGCCCTTGCTTTGGGAGCTGACCGCGGCATTCACGTCGAGGCTGAAGGTCGCCCGGAGCCGCTGGAAGTAGCGAAGCTCCTGAAGGGAGTGATTGGTTCGGAATCGCCTGATTTGATTATTCTGGGTAAGCAGTCTATCGACGGTGATAACAACCAAACGGGGCAAATGCTTGCCGCATTAACCGGTATGGGGCAGGGCACATTCGCATCCGAGGTCAACATTGGTGACGGAACGGTTCAGGTGACACGTGAAGTTGACGGTGGACTCCAGACGGTCGAGCTCAAGCTACCTGCTGTGGTAACCACAGACCTGCGTTTGAATGAGCCTCGTTACGCCTCTTTGCCGAATATCATGAAGGCGAAAAAGAAGCCCCTTGAAACCGTTTCACCAGCTGATTTAGGCGTTGATATTCAGTCGCACGTTACCCTGGTTGGTGTTAAGCCTCCTGCGGAACGATCAGCAGGTATTAAAGTCGAATCAGTTGAGCAACTTGTAGATAAGCTCAAGAACGAAGCGAAGGTGATCTCATGAAGACATTAATTGTTGCTGAACACGATAATCAATCGCTAAAAGCCGCAACGTTGAATGCGGTAGCAGCCGCACAGCAGCTGGGCGGCGATATCGACGTATTGGTTGTCGGCAGTGGCTGCCAGGCAGCGGCTGACGCTGCGGCATCCGTTTCAGGAGTAGCCTCGGTGCTTCTTGCAGACAACGCCGCTTATGAAAACCAGCTTGCGGAGAACGTGAGTTTGGCAGTCGCTGATGTTGCCGCCGGCTATGATGCGATATTGGCCCCTGCGACCGCCAACGGAAAGAATGTAATGCCTAGAGTCGCCGCCTTGTTGGACGTAGCGCAGATTTCCGATATTACAGCGGTTATCGATGCGGATACGTTCGAGCGGCCCATCTATGCAGGTAACGTTATTGCTACTGTGAAGAGCTCGGATGCCAAGAAGGTAATTACTGTAAGAACGACTGCTTTTGATGCAGTACCTGCTGAGGGCGGAAGTGCCTCGGTACAGGCGGTTGAGGGTGCTCACGATGCAGGTGTTTCCAGCTTCGTTGGCGAAGAGGTGGCGGTATCTGACCGACCTGAACTCACATCGGCATCTGTCGTTATCTCGGGCGGGCGCGGTATGCAGAACGGCGATAACTTCTCGATGCTCGAGGGTATTGCAGACAAGTTGAACGCTGCCATCGGCGCATCGCGAGCCGCCGTTGATGCTGGGTTCGTACCCAACGATTACCAGGTGGGTCAGACGGGTAAAATCGTAGCGCCCGACCTGTATATTGCGGTCGGCATCTCCGGTGCAATCCAACACCTCGCGGGCATGAAGGACAGTAAGGTCATCGTTGCCATCAACAAGGACGAGGATGCACCTATTTTCCAGGTCGCCGATTATGGATTGGTTGCAGATCTTTTTGCAGCATTACCTGAGCTTGAGGCAGCGCTCTAAGCCTGCCTCTCAACTTATTGTTTTCTGGGGGATTTATGGCTAAAAGTAGTCTAGACGATAGTACGGCAGATGCCGTCGTTGCGGTCGTAATTGTATCGGTGGCGGTACTGAGCGTTGTCGAGTGGCTTTCAGGGCTACCTGCTTAAGGCAGCACAAGGTTTACCACGGTTAATACCGTGGCGACGAACACGACAGTAAACATCACGCCGGCCAGTATGAACCAGCCGGCGTGTCCTTCCTCAAAGTCCTGTATCCGGTTTTTCTGACTTTGCACGCCAAATGCGGCTGCTAGCGTGCTCTGCAGTACCCGTTTGAACTTGGATGACATAACCCCTCCCTGATTCTGAACTTCTATTTTTTTTAGCTGCAATGCAAGTGCAAGATTTTTTTTCGTGATATCTGATACTCTAGCGGGGTCAGATGGAGGAACACATGGTCACCATTACCGAGTCAGCACGCGTGTATTTGAAAGAGCTGTTGGATAAGCAGGCTGATGCCTTGGGTGTTCGGGTTTTTATCAATAATCCGGGCACACCACGCGCTGAAACCTGCATTGCCTACTGTCGAGAAGGCGACATGCAGGCGAGTGATGAGCAGCATGATTTCGAACACTTCAATGCATGGATAGAAAGCCGAAGTATTCCTTTCCTGGAAGACGCCGTGGTGGATTACGCAACGGACCGAATGGGGGGGCAGCTCACCATCAAGGCGCCCAACGCCAAAATGCCTCGCGTTGATGCGGATAGCCCGATTGAGGACCGCATAAACTACTTGCTATACAACGAAGTAAACCCCTCGCTAGCCGCACATGGCGGGGATGTATCCCTTGTCGAGGTGACTGACGATAACTTCGCCATTCTGCGCTTTGGTGGTGGCTGTCAGGGTTGTAGTGCGGTGAGTATCACCTTGAAGGATGGTGTCGAGAAAACCCTAACCGAGCAAATTCCCGAATTGGCCGGTGTTAGGGATATGACCGACCATACCGACCGCAGCAACGCCTACTATTAGGATTCCTGCCGGCTCCGCAAGGTGGATCGCAAGCCATTGGCTAGCTCCCTAAGGCTGTCCTCCGTCGTATTCCAATCCATGCAGGCGTCTGTGACCGACACGCCGTACTGAAGATCAGTCAAATCCGCTGGAATGTCCTGGCGGCCCGCGTGCAAGTGACTCTCGAGCATGAGCCCGACGATGGACTTATTCCCTTTCACTATTTGATTGCCGATATCGCGGGTCACTAGGGGTTGCACGTTGTGATCTTTACTGGAATTGGCGTGACTGCAGTCAACCATGATGTTGGAGGGAAGACCCGCTTGCGTAAGCGCTGCTTCACATTTCGCAATATTAACGCTGTCATAGTTAGGGCCGTTACTACCGCCACGAAGGACGACGTGTCCGTAGGGATTGCCTCGGGTCTCAAAGATGGAAACGACCCCCTCAGAGTTAATTCCAAGGAAACGGTGGGGATGTTGCACCGACTTAAGCGCATTGATGGCGACGTCAAGACTACCGTCCGTTCCGTTTTTAAACCCCACGGCTGACGACAGGCCACTCGCCATTTCCCGGTGAGTCTGCGACTCAGTGGTTCGTGCACCGATCGCCGACCAGCAGATTAAGTCCTGGAGATACTGGGGTGTGATGGGGTCGAGTGCCTCAGTAGCGGTTGGTAGCCCCATGGCAAGCAGGTCACGAAGCAGGCTTCGACCCAGCTTGAGCCCCGCCTCAATATCAAACGAGTCATCTAATGCCGGATCGTTGATCAGGCCTTTCCATCCAGTGGTCGTTCTCGGCTTCTCAAAATAAACACGCATGATGATATAGAGCGTGTCCTTAAGCTCGTCTGACAGGGCCTTCAGCCTTGTTGCGTAATCAATAGCTGCGTCGCGATCATGTATTGAGCAGGGGCCAACCACCACCATTAAGCGATGGTCGGTACGATCAAGAATGTTACTGATGATCTCGCGAGACTCACGGACAAAGGCGAATACTGACTCATCGACGGGCACAGATGAGCGAAGTGCCGCAGGGGCAGTGAGAGCCTGCTGTGACGCGACATTGACATTGTGAATGGTTGACTTAGTCATGAACTTCTATGGGCGCAAAAAAATGAGAGCGGAGCATACCCCGAACCGGTCAAGTAGTCATGAGGACGATCTATGGATTCGCAATTTAATCGCCTCGAGGCTTGCTGTATAACGTCTTCATGACTATTTCAGCTGTATCGCCCCTGCCGGACATCGCCAGCATTTCGAACGCGCTCGGCGATGGCATTACCGTGATTACAGCCACGCAGCGCTTGGCACGCCATCTCATCAACGAGACTGCGCAATACCGCTCGCCAGTGTCACGTTTTCCTAATATTCTTTCGCTGGATGCCTGGGTTCGTCAGGTATGGCGACAAAACGCTGAGACGGCTGATACATCGACACGTTTACTCGTCGGTTCTGAAGTAGATGCCCTCTGGCGAGAGGTTATCTCCAAGTATGAGTCGCAGAATAGCGCCTTTAGTTTGCTGCAGCCCGAGGCCGCGGCTGCGCTTGCTGCACGATGTCGATCGGCACTCAAGGACTACTGCATTCCAGTGGCGTCTGAGCAGGTGCGTGAGGCTTTTAATTCGGAGTCTGACACGGCCTGTTTCCTGAAGTGGCTCGATCGCGTGGACATCCGCTTAAAACAGGAAGGCTGGGTTCTACCGGAAGACATCCCCGAGCTGATAGCCAAAGAGGCGGCTGAGAAGCTTCACGAAGTATGGTTTCTATCGGAAGAGGCGCCGGCGCCTTCCATTGAGAGGGCACTGTCAAGCCGGTTCTTGGTGACCCGCTGGTTTCATTCCGAAGCGATCGAAGGAGGGGTGTCCACGACCGCATTTTCAACCCACGAAGCGGAGATAGCGGCGGCGGCACACTGGGGCTTTCGTCAGCATGAGAGCGGTACTAATAGCGCTATTGTTCTGGCCGACTATCAGCGTGATAGACCACTGTTAGAGCATGAGCTGCGGGCGTTATTTGGTAGTTCTGATCAGGTTTTTACGAATCTTCCAGTCAACTTCAGTCGCGGCATTGAATTAGCCAAAGTGCCCATGTTTCGGGATGCACTATTGCTCCTTCGGCTTATGGTTCAGGGCTTGAGTCGTTCTGATGTTACGGCGCTACTTCGCTCACCGTTTTTTGGCTGGCCAGACAGTGACCAGAATGATAAGGGCGGTACGATCGCTTATCTATTCAATTCTAAACGGCGGGTATTTGAGCTTCGACATGTGCTGGAAGCCTTAGGGAAAGTCGCACCTAGCGGCGCTATGTACAGCGCTTTGTCCAGAGCACGAGTGGATCGACTGTCATCAGTGCGTTTGCCTGCCTCTGAGTGGAGAGAACAAGTTTTGTCCCTTCTGCAGACCGCGGGCTGGCCATCGGCCTCTGGGCTGGATTCTGTGGAATATCAGCAGTTAGAGCTGGTTGATGGTGTATTCGATGAGATCGAAGCCAACTCGCTCGATAGTGAGCCCTACACACTAGCGGTCTTTCTCACGCGCTTCAGGTCCGTTTTGTCGGAAAAGCTGTTTCAGCCAAAGACTGACGTGGGAATGTTGCAGGTAATGGCACTGGGCGATACCACGGGCTTGTCCTTTGATGCAGTCCGCTTGGTTGGCACCACCTCCGAATCCTTACCGGCCAATCCCGGCTCTTTGAGCTTCATTCCTTGGCAAATCTGTCGCGCTCACAAGATAAGTAAACTCACTGAGGAGGCGCATTACCTGCTCGCGTCGCGACTTATTGGGCAACTGAGTGTTTCAGGAAAGGTCTCGTGTACCTACCACCGAGTTGCTGACGGTACGCCAAAACTGCCCAGTCGACTCTGTTATGTCGATACCGAGGGAAAAACACCCGCGCAAACTGATAGTCAAGAAAGCACGGGTACACCACTGGAATGGATCGATGACCCTGCTGGATTAACTACCACGCTACCCAACCAGCAATCAGGGGGGGTATCGCTACTCGAGCAACAAGCGTCTTGCCCCTTAAAGGCACACCTAAGCCACAAACTGGGGATAAGACCCCTGGAAGATGAAGCCGACGGTCTTACACCTGGTGAGAGAGGTGGGGTGCTCCACGAAGCGCTAAAACACCTGTTCACCTCGCTGACCAGTAGCGATCAAATCAAGGCATTAAATGCAGTAGGGGGGGCAGAACGTATCGAAAAAGCAGCTGATGACGCTGTGCGAGGCTTAAAAGCATCGGTTCGTGAGCGGGTAGGGCTTGCTGCCTTGGATCTGGAGCGGCAGCGGTTACAAACCATTTTGGCTGCCTGGCTTGAGGTGGAGAAAAGCAGGGACACCGACTTCACCATAGAGTTAAAGGAAACGCCTCTCGAGTGGGGGTGTGAGGGACTCAGTTTGTCCTTGAAAGTCGATCGAGTAGACCTATTGAGCACGGGTCAGCGGATTGTCATCGATTACAAGTCGAGCGCAGCGCAGGCCGCAACGGATTGGTCCCAAAGCCCGGTAAAATCGCCCCAGCTACCCTGTTACAGCCAAGTCATCGCTAACGTGGAAACAATCGCTATTGGCCAGGTGTCGGTAACTGAGCCGGGCTATTTGACGCTGGGCGCGGACATTGGATTGCGCGATGCCGATAAGAAAAATAGGAAAGCGATGGATCGAGCCGGTATAACTGGGCTAGCTGACCTTAAAGAGCAATGGCTAACCGACCTCACGGCTTTAGTGCGGGCCTTTGTGGGTGGCAGTGTGACTCCTACACCGTCGCCTAGCAGCTGTCGGTATTGCCATTACACGGCCATTTGTCGCGCTCACGTGGCGTCTGATTGGGACGCTGGAGAGGACTCGACGGATGAGTGACTCAGACATTCGACACGAGGTCCTGGATACCAGAAGAAGCTTTTGTGTCACTGCTCCCGCTGGTTCAGGTAAGACAAGTCTGCTGACACAACGGGTTCTCGCGTTGCTTGTTACGGTTGATCGACCAGAGCAGGTGCTGGCCATTACCTTTACCCGTAAAGCAGCGGCAGAGATGCGTGAACGCGTCATGGAGGCACTGCAATCAGCTGAGCACGGCTTTCAGCCAGAAAACGAACACGAGGCACGCACACACTCACTCGCAGGCGCGGTCTTAGCGCATGCAGGTACGTTGAACTGGAGCTTGACTGCTGAGAGTTTAAACGTACGTACGATCGATGGATTGGCGGCGCAGTTAAATCGTGTCATGCCCATATTGAGTGGGCTAGGGGGCGGTATCACGGTAACCGATGATGTTCTGCCGCTCTATCAGAAGGCCACCTCGGAACTGTATGAGCTCATCGGGGAAGGATCGAATCGAGGCGAAGCCTTGCGTCAATTACTGCTGAGTATGGATAACAACTGGCAGCGCTGCGCGGAACTACTGGTCGAGTTGCTCGGGCGTCGGGCCGATTGGTTGCCTGAACTGGGGCAGCACAACGACCCAAATGGCGCCAGCGGTCAACTTACAGCGACAGTCCACCAGGTCATCTGCGAGCGCCTGACAGCGCTTACACGGATGATTGACACGAATTGGCTGTCTGACCTAGAGAAACAGGCGAATGCGGCTATCACCCGACTGAGAACGTACGTCGAGAGTGGCCTCGTTGAGCCTCATAAGGTTGATATCCCGCCAGGGCCTATCCAATTGAGCACGGAAGCAGATCAGCTTGGCAGCTGGCAGTGGGTGATTCGATGGATTCTGACTGGAGAAGAAAAGCCCAGAAAACGTCTCGACAAAAATAATGGCTTTCAGGCCAAGGTTGATCAAACAGCGAAAGATGAGGTGCTTGGGCTCCTGTCCGAGCTGGAACAACACACAGAATGGTTGGATTTATTAATTGAAATTACCTATTTGCCAAACACGCAAAGCGATGACCAAGAATGGCAAGGGGTGCTTCACTTATCGCGTGTCTTGCCCACGCTTGCCGCTCAATTACTTACGGTCTTCCGCGCGAAAGGAGTGGTTGATCACACCCACATTGCTATGTCAGCTGACGCTGCGCTCGGAACTGATGACGAGCCTACGGATCTTGCGCTCAGGCTCGATTATCAGCTCAGCCACATTCTGGTAGACGAGTTTCAGGATACGTCCCAAGGACAGTTCCGCTTGATTGAGAAGCTTTGCCGAGGCTGGTCGGAGCACAACTATGCGAGTCCCAAGCATCCGCGCACGCTATTTATTGTAGGCGATGCGATGCAAAGTATTTACGGGTTCCGTTACGCAGACGTGGGCCTGTTTCTTAAAGCAAGGGAGGAGGGTATTGCGGGGGTAAAGCTCAATGATCGATCACTCTCACGCAACTTCCGCTCTCAAGCGGGCGTGATTGACTGGGTAAACCAGCAGTTCTCTTCAATTGTCCCTGAACATGGGGATCGCCGACTCGGTGTTGTTCCGATGACCTTAGCAGAAGCGGCGCGATCTGCCGGCCGTGGGCAGGCCGTTGAAATTCATAACTTTCCAGACCAACAGGACAGGGAGACTACCTTCGTATTTTCGAAGATTTGCGACCTCCTCAGTCAATCGTCAGACAGTACCATCGGTGTGCTTGCAAGAACCCGTTCCTCTCTAGAGCCAGTTTCAAGGATGCTTCGCGATAATGGGATCGATATCGTCGGCTCAGATCTCACCTCTTTTGCCCGCAGAGCCGCGGTGATGGATCTCGTGTCTCTAACACGCTTTCTAGCCAATCCAGCGGATACCGTTGCACTGATAGCTTTGTTGCGCAGTCCTATGGTGGGGATGACACTCAAGGACTTGGGCGTGTTGTCGCCCTTACTTGCGAGGCTGTCATTGGATGCCTTGATGGAGCACATATCAGAGGGTACCGCGGGTTTATCGACGGATGGTCAAAAACGGAGTTTGTTTGCCCTCATGGCGCTTCAGTGGGCGGAGGCAAAGCGCGATCGGCTAAACCTCGTTAACTGGGTTGAGGAGACCTGGAAACGATTGGGTGGAGACCGTATTTTGCCCAGAGAAGAGAGGCCCGATGTTCGCGCTTTCTTTCACCAACTTCGAGAGCAGGAAATCGAGGGTGCTGGACTCGATGCGGATCGTTTGACGACTTGGCTACAGACAAAACACGCGACGATCGAGTCTGCTTCGGCGCGGGTTGAGCTGATGACCTTGCATCGGAGCAAAGGGCTTGAATTCGATCATGTATTCATTGTCGGAGCAGGTAAATCAGGACGATCGAGTCAGAAGCCCCTGCTGAGGTGGAATCGGGATGACCGACATGGTCTGTTAATTGCAGCAAAGCCAGCGTCCGACGCTTCGGATACGCTTTACGAGTACCTAGGCTTTCTCAACAAGCGCAAGGAGGCCCAGGAGCTCATCCGTCTTTACTACGTGGGCATTACTCGAGCGAGAGAGAGTTGCAGGCTGACAGCTACGTTGTCTTCCGAGTCACAATGGCCACCCAAAAACACCGGTAGTTTTTGGTCAAACTTTTGCTCTATCGCTCCTCACGTTCAGTTTCATCAAACGGATGAGAGTGTGGATGACATTGAGGAAGTTCAGACGAATCGTCATCTCTTGCGCGTTGTCGAAACGCCGGACACATTGACGAGCGAGAAAATCGACCTTCCTGCTGCATCAGCCCTCAGATCTGGAAATCTAAGTAGTCGACGCTACGGAACCGCGTTACATCGAGGCCTCGAGTTACTGGCGAATCAAGGTCAGCTGCCCACTGAATGCCCCGAGTTCGTCAGCCGAGCACTTAGATTTCAATTAACCGAGCTTTCAAGCCCCAGTAACGATATCACCGACGAGCTTTCCTCGTTGGTTTCTGATGTGAACCGTGTGCTTCAAGACGACGCGGGGCGCTGGATGTTATCTGCCTATCATCAGGATGCACAGGCAGAACTGGCGCTCTTTGTGGCAGAGGATCAGAGGCAGATTGTGGTTGATCGTACCTTCATCGATAAGCAAACAGGTATCCGCTGGATAATCGATTACAAGACAAGCCGACCGGCCGACGGCGCATCACTTGCTGACTTCTTTAGTGAAGAGGCTGCTCGATATCGTGATCAACTCATAACCTATCGATCTGCGATGCAGCGCTATGATCAATCTCATCACCCGGATGTAGTTGAAACCCGCATGGCGCTCTATTTCTCAGCGCTGGCCGTGCTGCACGAGCTTCCCGCTTAGGATCGAGCAAGCCCCTAAAACTTACGGCCAGCGGTTTGTTAGCCTAAAATCTTAAAAAACCACGCAGGTTTCTGCCCAAACGCTAGCCCTCGTCTTTCCAGCCTCTCACCGCACCAAAGACTTCAGCTGGAGCATCACCGGCGTGGCGTCCTTCCTCTTTGAGTTGCTCGATGATGGCGGGGGAGTGCCAGCGGAGGAAGGGATTAATGCGCAGCTCTTGACCAATGGTCGATGGCACTGTGGGTAAATCGTCGTCACGGCGCTGCTCGCAGACCTCAATATGAGCCAGTAAATCGGCGTTCATCGGTTCAACTTTGCGAGCAAAGCTGAGATTGGCCAGTGTGTATTCGTGTGTACAAAAAACTTTGGTCGCGCCGGGTAGATCGCTCAATTTCGCCAGCGATTGCTGCATCATGGGAAAGGTGCCTTCAAACACCCGACCGCAGCCGCCCACGAAAAGGGTATCACCGCAGAATAACGTCTCATCCTTCGCGCTGTAGTAGGCGATATGATCTAACGTGTGCCCGGGTACTTCCATGACCTGAAAGTCATACCCAAGAACCGTAACCTGGGTCCCTTCAATCATGGTCTCGTCAATGGCAACTATTTTCGGGTTGTTGGGGCCGATAACCCGGCACCCGGTAGCGCTTTTCAGCGCGGCGACCCCGCCCGTGTGATCAAAGTGATGATGCGTGATGATAATCGTGTCGAGTGTCAGTCTTTGCTCCTCCAGAGCCTTAAGCACCGGCGCCGGATCGCCCGGGTCAACGACTGCGGCTCTGCCTTCATGGACGATCATCCAGATGTAATTGTCGGAAAACGCAGAAATGGGGATGATATTCATAGGATTTCTCGCTACGTAAGCTATTTGCAGTCAACTCGGGAAACGATACCCTTGACGCATGGGAAATCAAGCCAACAAAAAGCACCACCTCACAACTCGAGACCATTTGCATGAGTGGTACACGTCGGCGCCTGTGGGGCGCCGGTTGCGACAGCAAGTTGTTGACGAGCTAGACAGTCAGCTAGAGCGCTTATTTGGCTATCACACGCTATTTCTGGGCGTGCCGCCGGATCTCTCGATAAAGGATGTCGCGCACTCACAGAACAAACTAGTGGCCTCTAGCGATGGCGCTATCGTTGAAGGGGCGCAAAGTGTTGTTTGCACCGACGAGTGGCTGCCCTTTGGCACCGAGACGATTGATACAGTCGTGGTGTTTCACAGTCTCGAGGTGGCAGGTGAGCCCCATCAGGTGCTGAGAGAAATCCATCGCATACTCGTTCCCAACGGCAATGTGATTATTGTAGGGTTCAATCCGGAGAGTTTCTTTGGCCTCGGTTGGTTAATGACGCGATTCATTTCCCCGAGGAAGTGGCGCGACCTTCATTTAGAGCGCATCCCCAAATTGATGGACTGGCTGTCACTGCTTAACTTTCAGGTGGACAAGCCCAAGCACAAACTCGTTTTACGGCCAATCGGCAAAGGTTCGCTCTTTCGCTGGATGGCACGGGTTGATGATTGGCTGATTGACCACCGTGTACCTATGGGCGGTGCTTTCGTCATGCATGCGAAGAAACAAGTAGGCGCAGGCATCAAAGGACTTCAGCGCCGACGGGTCAGACCACGCCTGGTTCCTATTCCTGTGTCGAGACCCGCTGTGGGCGCGGAGACGCATCAACGCTCTGGAAGTAACCCCCTTAATGAAAACAGTTGAGGTATTCACTGACGGGGGGTGTCGCGGTAACCCTGGCCCGGGAGGGTGGGGCGCTGTGCTCCGATTTGGTGGCCACGAGCGAGAACTTCGAGGCTCAGAGGAAAGCACCACCAATAACCGCATGGAATTGCTTGCGGCAATTTGTGCCCTCGAGGCGATGACAGAGGCGTGTGCGGTTGTCCTGACTACTGACTCTACCTACGTCAAAGACGGTATTACCCGCTGGATACGAAACTGGAAAGCAAACGGTTGGAAAACGGCGGCTAAGAAGCCTGTGAAAAACAAGGACTTGTGGGAAAGGCTGGATGCCGAGTGCCTAAGACATCAGGTCGAGTGGCGGTGGGTAAAAGGCCATGCCGGACACCCGGAAAATGAGCGCGCCGACGGGTTGGCGAACTTAGCGATGGACGAACTGGGAGCCGCCTAGCATGCGTCAGGTAGTACTGGACACAGAAACAACAGGTCTTGAAGTAAGCCAAGGCCATAGAATCATTGAAATTGGCTGTGTTGAAATCGTCGATAGGAAACTCACGGGTCGGCACTACCACCAGTACATCAAACCCGAGCGCGCAATCGATCAGGGAGCCCTGGAAGTTCACGGGATTACCGAAGAATTTCTGGCCGATAAGCCCGTTTTCTCACGAATCGCGGATGAGTTTATGGACTTCATTCGAGGCGCCGAGCTGATCATTCACAATGCACCGTTCGATGTCGGGTTCATTGACGCTGAACTCAAGTTAATCAATACAGACACACGCCTAGTGGCATCGGAGTGCAAGATCACTGATAGTCTCCAGTTGGCCAGGGCAAAGCATCCGGGTCAGCGAAACAATCTAGATGCACTCTGTCAGCGCTACGCCGTCGATAACAGTAACCGAACCCTGCATGGCGCGTTACTAGACGCAGAAATTCTAGCCGACGTCTATCTGTTGATGACGGGTGGGCAAACGATGCTTGGTTTGTCGGCAGATGACGATGCGACAGGCGCCTCCTCGGGAAACGCTGGAACGATTCGGCGATTACCGGCTGACAGGCCAAAGTTGAAGGTGATTTACGCCAACGAAGACGAGTCCAAAGCGCATGAATCTCGCTTGGACCAGTTGTCCGAAATTGCAGAAAACGGAGCAGTGTGGCGCCGGTGACGCCACACCACCCACTTCTTAGAGCGTGTAAATAACCGCAGTCAGACCCACTGCCGTAAGTACGATGGTGTACGGCAACGCCATGACAACCATGCGCCCGTAGGAGAGACGAATTAGCGGCGCAAGCGCTGATGTCAGCAGGAATAAGAACGCGGCTTGTCCGTTAGGGGTCGCAACAGAGGGTAGGTTGGTACCCGTGTTAATTGCGATTGCCAGCTTGTCGAACTCAGCGCGTGTTATCACACCGTTATCCAGAGCGGTCTTCACCTCCCCGATGTAAACGGTTGCGACGAAAACGTTGTCCGAGATCATCGACAGGACACCGTTCGCAAGGAAGAACATTGCGGGTCGTACGCTGCTTTCCATTGCCAGAACCGCGTTGATGAC
>Ga0181597_10002560_pt1 | contig 19694 bp, 21 predicted proteins | sample 041ome_5_FD_148647 | JGI IMG/M metagenome (GOLD analysis project Ga0181597, IMG submission 148647) | Coastal salt marsh microbial communities from the Groves Creek Marsh, Skidaway Island, Georgia - 041403US metaG (spades assembly) | ecosystem: Environmental > Aquatic > Marine > Intertidal zone...
TTTCTTTTTGTAATACTCTAATTTTAATAGACGCATCTTTGGCTTTTTTACCTAATTCATTAATTGTTTTAAAAATATTCATCAAATAATTTTCACTAAATCATCTTTATGGATAATTTCATCTCTTCCTTCATACCCTAAGATATTTGGTATTTCTTTACTTTTTTTACCTATAATTTTTTTAGCTTCATTAATATCATAAGCAGATATACCAATGGCAATTTTCTCATTCTTTGTAAAGAAAACACTAATTACATCTCCTCTATTAAAATTCCCACCAACTTCTACAACACCTGCAGGTAAAAGACTTTTATTATTTTTTACAGCTTTTGAAGCTCCTTCATCAATTCTAATAAAGCCTGAAGAGTGTAAGTGATTTAACAGCCATTGTTTTCTAGACGAAGAAGGGTTCTTGTTTGCAAAAAATATTGAAGAATTATTTTGTGAAATAGAAGATAAAGGATAGGTTTTTTTACTATGTGTTATGATGGTGTCACACCCATTATTCATACAAATTTTTGCTGCTGCAATCTTGGTTACCATTCCACCACTGCCCAAACTAGATGTTTGAGTATTGGCCATTTGCTCTATTCTTTTATTTATTTTAAAAATCTCATTAATTTTCTTTGCATCTTTATGTTTATATGGGTTTTTATCGTATAATCCATCGACATCACTTAGAAGAATAAGTAAATCAGCATCGATCATTTGAGCAACTCTTGCTGCTAATCTATCATTATCTCCATATCTGATTTCTTCAGTTGCTACAGTGTCATTTTCATTAATCACGGGAATAACTTTATTTTGCAAAAGCGTATTTATTGTTTTTCTAGCATTGAGATATCTTCTTCTAACCTCACTATCCTCAAGTGTAATAAGAATTTGCGCAATATCTATTTTATGAGTTTTTAAATGTTGTTTCCATTGATGGGCTAATTCTATTTGACCAACGGAAGCAGCAGCTTGTTTATCTTCTAACTTTCTTAAATTTTTATTTCTAATCATGGATGAGCCAAGTGCAATAGCTCCTGAACAGACAATAATTATTTTTTTTTCTTTATGATATTTTTTTATATCCTCACAAAGTTTTTTCATCCATTTCGCATTAATTTTTTTTGATTTTGAATTTACAATTGAAGATGATCCAATTTTAATAACAATTTTTTTATATTTATTGATCATCTTCTATTTCACATTTTTCAAATAAATAACTTGTAAGATCCTCAACTCCATTGTTATTAAAACTGGATATAGAGAATTTTTTATTTGTATTAAGCTTTGTCATTTCATTGATAACAGTATTTGTCATTTCAGGATTAAGATCTTCTTTGCTTAGAGCAATCACCTCTTCTTTTTGTGAAAGATTTTGCCCATATTTTTCTAGTTCTTTCCTTATAACATTATAATTTTCTTTCCAATTTGGATCAGAACTATCAATAAGGTGAAGGAGAATTTTGCATCGTTCTATGTGGGCAAGAAATTTATCACCAAGACCTTTTCCTTCGTGGGCTCCCTCTATTAAACCAGGAATATCTGCCAGAACAATTTCTTTATCAAATTGTTTAATTACTCCAAGAACAGGATGTAATGTGGTAAAAGGATAATCAGCCACTTTAGGTTGGGCATTGGAAATTTTTGATAGAAAAGTTGATTTACCTGCATTAGGTAATCCAATTATTCCTACGTCAGCAAAAAGCTTAAGAGATAACCATATCCATTGCTCTTCTAAAGCTTCTCCATTTGTAAATTGTCTCGGAGCTTGATTAGTTGAAGATTTAAAATGAGAATTCCCAAGTCCTCCTTTTCCTCCTTTAAGAAATATGTGTTTTTGATTATTTTCTAATAACTCTACAAGTAATACAGATTTATCTTCATTATGAATTTCTGTACCAGGTGGGACTTTAATTATAATATCATCACCACTAGCACCTGTTTTGTTTTTTCCCATACCATCTTGACCTTTCATAGCTTTGAAATGTTGTTGATAGCGAAAGTCTATAAGAGTATTTAAGTTTTGATCAGTAACAAAAACAATGTCACCACCTCTTCCTCCATCTCCTCCATTGGGACCCCCATATTCTATATATTTTTCTCTTCTAAAACTAACACATCCTCTCCCACCCTTACCGGAAGCAACATATATCTTAGCTTGATCGAGAAATTTCATGAGAAATAGAAATTAGTATTCTACTAATTATGCGGGTACTACAGAAACGTATGTTCTAACTCGTGTCTTTTTAAATGTGACTTTACCTTCACTTGTAGCGAAAATAGTATGATCTTTGCCTATACCTACATTATCACCAGGATGAAACTTTGTGCCTCTTTGGCGAACAATGATGTTTCCTGAAATAACTTTTTCACCACCAAATTTTTTCACACCTAAACGACGACCTGCCGAGTCGCGACCGTTACGTGAACTACCACCTGCTTTTTTTGTAGCCATTATTTATTTTCCTTTGGTGTTGTAGTTTTCTTCTTAGCTGTTTTTTTAACAGCTGTTTCTTTAGATGCTGCTTTTTTTGGAGCAGCTTTTTTCTTTACAGCAACTTTTTTTTCAGGTGTACTAGTTTTTGTTTCTTTTTTCTCTGATTGAGATTTTTTTCCACCCATTGAGATAGTTTCAATTTTTAATACAGTTAAGTATTGTCTATGACCTTGGGTTGAACGATAATTTTGTCTTTTTCTCTTTTTAAAAACAATTATTTTTTTATCTCTGATCTGATCTAAAATTTTAGCTTCAACAACAGCACCTTCTACTAAAGGTGACCCAATAGTATTTTGTGTGTTTTCTGAAACAGCAAGAACGTCTTTGAAAGATATACTATCGCCCTTTTTACCCTCAAGTTTTTCAACTTTTAGGATTTGTCCTGCTTTTACAGAATATTGTTTTCCACCTGTTTTAAATACTGCTAACATAAGTTCTTTCGATTGAAGGGCGTTTATATCTAAGGTCTTTAATAGTCAAATAAAAATACTGAGAATCAGGCTCTTTTTCCTTAGAAATTACTAAAAACTGTCTTTTTCTTCCCTTAGATATCTAAAAAATTCAAAATCAGAATAATTATTTTTATCTCTTAGTTCCAAAGCCATTTCACACTTCTGATTTAAAAAAGGGTTACATTTTTTCTCATCTCCTAAATAAAATGGAATAGACCTTTTTTTTGAATCTAGGTCAGAAATGATATCATTTTTTACACTCTCTAAAATTTTGTTTTTTTTAAATACATGTTCTAAAAATTTTAAATTATTTAAAGTATATTCATGACCACAATAAACCAACATCCTATCTGGTAAATTGGAAAGTTCATGTAGTGAGTTTCGCATTTGTTCTAAAGTACCTTCAAATACACGCCCACACCCTAGTCGAAAAAGAACATCACCAACAAACAGCAAATTATTTTTATGATCACACAAAACAATATGATCAAGAGTATGCCCAGGAGTATAAATAATTTCAAACTTATTTAAGTTTGTTGCAATATTATTGCCCCCAGAAATTATATCAACTGAAATAGAACTTATCTTTGAGGGTGAAAACACTTTTACTTCCGGGTATCTTTTAACTAAATCAATCACTCCTGATGTATGATCGCTATGATGATGAGTAATAAAAATATAATCTAGGATAAGTTTCTTTTTTTTTAATATATCCAATATTTTATCTGCTTCTGCAGGGTCTATAATGATACTAGAATTATTCTCTTTGCTAGAAATTAAGTAGGAGTAATTATCATTAAGTTGATTGATTATTTCTACAGATACAGTCATTAATTGATAATAGCAGAGTTTTTTGCAAACATTTTATTTGTGGTTTTTATTTTTATAGGTTCAAAGTTTTTATAACTAAGTAAAAAAATTGCTTCATGAGTTATGATGTTTGTAGGAAGAAATGTGTTATTAAGCGAAAACTGTTTGCCCTTACTAGTAAGACCAATACTGCTCTCTATGACTATATTCATTTCTTTACATAAATTTTCAAAATCTTTTAAGGTAAAAAAATGAATGTTAGGAGTATCATACCATGAGTAGGGAAGACCTTCTGTTATTGGCATCTTCCCCAATAATAATAACTGTAATCTAATTTTCCAATGTCCAAAATTAGGAAAAGATACAATGGCTTTAGATCCAATCCTTAATAATTCTGTTAATATTTTTTTTGGCTCAATCATTGCCTGTAAAGTTTGACTAAGAATAACATAGTCAAAACTTTGATTTGCATATTGAAATAAGTCTTTTTCTGCATCACCGTGCGTAATATTTAATCCTTTAGCAATCCCTTTTAAGGCCAACCCCTGATCTTTTTCAACACCGTGAACATTTGCATGTAAATTTTTCTTGAGTTGCTGAATGAGATCTCCTTCACCACAACCCACATCTAAAACTCTTGATCTTTCATTTATTAAAGATTCTATTAAATCCCAATCTTTTCTTATGCTTCTTATGCTATTCATTGGTTTTTCCATAATTACTCTCTAAAAAACCTTTCATGGCAATATCAAGATCAGGTTCGTCTAATAGAAAACTATCATGCCCTTTATCCGTCTCTATTTCAAGAAAGCTCACATTACGTGATAAGTTATTTAAAGTTTCAACTATTTCTTTATTCTCTCTTGTAGGAAATAACCAATCAGAAGTGAATGATATAATTAGATACTTAATGTTATCATTTTCATTATTTATAAATTCTAGTGTTTTGCGATAGGTTTCAGAATGATCAAAATAATCCATTGCTCTTGTTAGATATAAATATGAATTTGCATCAAATCTCTCAACAAAAGATCTGCCTTGATGACGTAAATAGCTTTCGATTTGAAAATCAGCATCAAAGCCAAAAGATATAATATCTCTTGATTGAAGCTTTCTTCCAAATTTTCTATGCATTGCATCTTCTGATAAGTATGTAATGTGTGCTATCATTCTCGCGACTGACAATCCTCTTTCTGGGATAGATTTTTTTTCAAAATAATTACCTTCATGCCAGTTAGGGTCATTCATTATGGCTTGTCTGCCAACTTCATGAAAGGCGATATTTTGCGCAGAGTGTTTAAGAGCACCTGCAATATGAACAATGGTTTGTATTCTATTTGGAAAATCAGTTGACCATTGTAACGCTTGCATCGCTCCCATTGAACCACCAACTACACTAAATAATTTATCTATTTTTAATGCATCAATTAGTTTTACTTGAGCACCAACCATATCTTTAATAGTGATAGATGGAAAGCTTCCTCCATAAATAATATCTTCGTTATCTTTTCTTTGTTTTGGCCCTGTAGAACCTGAGCATCCACCAAGTACATTTGAGCAGATCACAAAATATTTATTTGTATCGATAGGTTTATCAGGGCCTACCATTCTCGACCACCAACCATCTCTTTCAGTTATTGGATTAAATCCTGAAACATATTGATCACCTGTTAACGCATGACATATTAAAATAGCGTTTGATTGATTTTTATTAAGTGACCCAAATGTTTTAAAAGCTATTTTAAAACTCTCTAATATCAAGCCTGATTCAAGTTTAAAATTGGCATTTGCAAATTCTGCAATGCTGCAATCAAGCTCTTTATCTTTTTTTATATCAATATTACTCATAATCTTTTTACCGATTTAATATTTTACTAGTTACGGAGAGTATCACGCTTTAGCTGTTCAGATACACACCCGCAAGCAGTTACAAATCGGTGTTAAAGGGTATTTAATTTATATAAGTTTTTTGTCAATAATTGTTAATTTTGATCAAGAAATTACTGTTTATTTTGATTTATTGTCATATAGTTTGTAAAGACACCCACAACAATATGGATAATAAAAAACTTGAAACATTAAGAGACGATATTAATTCACTAGATGATAAAATATTGGATCTACTTAAACAAAGAGCTGAAATTGTTATAGAAATTGGTGAACAAAAGAAATCAAAGACTGATATAGTTGATACTCAAAGAGAGCAGAAAGTACTTGATAGGTTATTACAAAATTCAAAAACAAAATATTCTAAGGACTCTATCGTTAGAATTTGGCGAGAAATATTTCAAGCATCAACCAAATTACAAGAAAACAATAGCTCACTAATAACCACGAAGAGAACAATAAATTCTATAAATATTTATAAAGGTGGAAAGTCTTCAGTAACAGGTAAAGATAATATTATTAAATTGTCTTCTAATGAAAATTCTTATGGCCCTTCACCTAAGGTCTTAGATCATATAAATAAATCTGAAACTCTTCTTAATTCACATCGTTATCCAAGTATTGATGGAATTGAGCTCAGAGAAAAAATTGCAATTACTCACAATTTAGATGTTAACCGAATAATTCTTGGTTGTGGCTCTGATGAAACATTACTTTTTGCAGCTTTAGCATTTTGTCAGGACGGAGATGAAATAATTCACGCAAAACATGGATTTGAGATGTATTCAATTATAACAAAAATAGTTGGAGCAACATCAAAACTTATTGAAGAGAATACAAACTATACAATTGATATAGATTCTATTTTACAACAAATCACACCTTCAACAAAAATTATTTATTTAGCTAACCCAAACAATCCTACCGGTACGTATTTATCACGAACAGAAATAGTTAATCTTTTAAATAAACTTCCTAAACATATCGTAGTCGTTCTTGATGGTGCCTACGCAGAGTATGTAATAAAAGATGATTATGATAGTGGATTTTCTTTAACTGAAGAGTTTGAAAATATTATCATGACAAGAACTTTTTCAAAAGTTTATGGCCTTGCTGCATTGAGAATCGGTTGGTGTTACTCAAGTGAAAAGATCGCAAATATTTTAAATAAAGTTAAAGGACCATTTAATACACAAACTATATCGCAGGAAATTGCTATGCTTGCCCTAGAAGATAAGGAATATTTAAAAGAGGTTGTTGATAATAATCACAAAGTAAAAAAATGGTTTGAGAATGAGTTAAAAAAGATGGATATAAATTGCGGGCCCTCAGAAGGGAATTTTTCTTTTATTCAATCATCTGAAAAAAAAGCCAAAGAAATCTATGCACATTTAACAAATGAGGGAATAATTGTCCGTCAATTAGATAGTTACGGATTACCTAATTGTCTTCGAATAACAATTGGAACACAAGAGGAAATGACTGCTACAATAGAATCACTTAAAAAAATATCATAATGACAAAAAAATATAATTCAGTGTTAATAATAGGAATGGGTTTAATTGGATCATCTATTGCCCGCGCACTAGTGGAGAACCATGTTGCAAACAGTGTATATGGATTGGATTTCGATGATAAAATTATAAAAAAATGCCATGATTTAAATCTTTTAGTTCAAGGAGAAACAAACTTAAAAAATTTTGATCTTCAATTTGATCTTATAATTATTTGCACGCCTTTAAGTGCATATAAAAATATTTTTTCTTCTTTATCAGATTTTATTTCTTTACCAACTCTGATAACGGATGTTGGCTCAACAAAAATGAGTACTATAAGTGACTTCAAAAATAGTGTTACAAATAATAATATGACTTTTGTGCCCTCACATCCAATAGCAGGATTAGAAAAAAGCGGTCCAGAATATGGTTTCAGTAAATTATTTGACAATAGATATTGTATTTTAACTCCCTATGAAACAAATGATGCTGCTACTTCTTCTATTAGTGAGATGTGGAAATCAATTGGGATGACAGTTGAACTTATGGATGCTGATAGACATGACCGTGTCTTAGCAATGACATCGCATATTCCTCAGCTCATAGCCTTCTCTGTTGTTGGAACTGCGACTGAGCTAGAGTCTCATATGCGTGATGAAGTAATCAAATATTCTGCTGCAGGCTTTAGAGATTTTACGCGATTAGCTGGAAGCGATCCCATTATGTGGAGAGATGTGTATAATAAAAATAAAGATGCAGTTCTAGAAATGCTTGGAAGATTTAGCGAAGATTTATCGACGTATCAAAAAGCAATAAGAAATGGTGACTTAGAATTTTTAGAAAATAAATTTAATCAATCGAAAAAAATTCGTAAAGAAATTGAAGATATTGGTCAAGCAGGAAGTTTTGATCCAACAGAGAAAAAAAATTAATTCAATAATTTATTGGTTGCTGACTCAACAGAGCTTTCTACCTTATTTAGAACCTCTTTTTTATCAAGACCGATATCTATTTGAGGCAAAAATTCTATAATAATATGTCCTCGCTTTATTATCTTAAATCCCTTTTGCCAAAATAATCCTGAATTAAGAGCTACCGGCTGAAGTTTTCTTTTTGAGGCATTATAAATTCCTATAAATCCAGTTTTGTAATCAGCTTTTGCACCAGGTTTTTTTCTTGTTCCTTCAGGAAAAATAATAATTGTAGAGCCGCTATCTAATTTTTTTTTAACATCAGTAATCATTTTACGCATGGCAGATGCTTGACCCGCTCTATCAATAGACACCATATTATGCTTCATTAAATATTGACCAAATATAGGAATATAAAAGAGTTGTTTTTTATGAATAAAAAAACTTTTTTTAAGATAGTAATAAAGAGCAAACGTTTCAAAAGCAGATTGATGCTTAGAAACAATAATTACTGGCTCATCTGAGAGGTTAGCAAGTCCTCTCATTTCATGAGTAACTCCACATATATATCGTAAACTAATAAAAATACCCTTGATCCAAATTTTAGCAGGTAAAGCGATATATGTACTTGGCAAAAATAAAAAAGGAAGGCTTAAAAAGCCCATTAAAATTGTCCAAGATGCTAAAGCACCATAAAAGATAATAGTTAATAATAACATACTATAAATTTTGTTTTATATACTAACCTCTCTACTCTATATATAGATTATGTTCATTCAATGCTCAGATTGTGACTATAAATATATTGTAAATTCTGCAGATTTAAAACCTGATGGAAGAATGGTTGAGTGCGCAAACTGTAATCATCGCTGGTTTCAAGAACCATTAAAAGGAGAAGACTTACTATCTTCTTCAGTGCCAAAAACGTCCCAAGAAAAACCTTTGGAAAAAGAAGAAAAAAGTCAAAATAATGAAACTAATTTACCACCTAAAGAGATAAAAAATTTACCAAGTACAGTAGTCAGAGAACAAAAGGTAAGTTTTATAAATACTTTTTTAGTAATTTTTTTCTTGGTAATGGTGATTTTTTTATTTTGGACTTTAAGATCTTATGGAACAAATATTTTTGTTTTAATAAGTTTTTATATTAATGAATTTTTTTTCAATTTAAAATTAATCATTGATGATTTAGCAAAAATTATTTATCAAATTGTAAATTAAACTAGCCAATCAGGAATACGGTCCTGATCAATATACTCTTTTATACTCAAAGGTTTGTGAATAACAAAAAAGTTATTATCCTTTACGAGTATTTCTTTTGGCAAGCCTCTTGAATTATAATTAGACGCCATGACTTTTCCATATGCACCAGTATCTTTTATAATAAGTAGATTGCCAATTTGTTGCTGTGGTAAATTAATATTTTTTCCAAAAATATCAGAACTCTCACATATTGGTCCAGCAATAGTATAATCTGTTGGTTTCTCTGTATTTCCGCTTACTGACTCTATTTCATGGTGTGCTTTATAGAGAGCTGGGCGTATTAATGTATGCATGCCAGCGTCTGTTATTAAATAATTTATTCCACCATTATTTTTAATTGTGATTACAGTTGTTACTAGAATACCTGCATTTGCAACAAGGTATCTTCCAGGCTCAAAAGATAATTTATAAGGTACATCAACAAAACATTTATTCATTTCGTTTTTAACGAGTTCTAAATTAAGTATTTTTTGATCTTGGGAATAGGTCACTCCAAGACCTCCCCCTAAATCAACATGCTTAATGTCATATCCTTTATCTAAAAATATTTGGGCATTAGCTTTCATTTTTACAAAAATTTCAGCAAATACATTTATATTAAATATCTGACTTCCAACATGACAACTGATACCAATAAGATTAACATTTTTAGAAACTTCTAGAACTTGAAATAATTCATTTAGTTTGTCTGTATCTATTCCAAATTTGTCTGTTTTTTTCCCTGTAGATATCTTATCGAGCGTTTGACCATCTATGTTAGGATTTAATCTTATACCAATATTAATTTTTTTATTTAGATGAAGAGCAACTTCATTAACTCTCTCTAATTCATCTATTGACTCAATGTTTATGAGACGAATATTTTTTTCTATGGCAAATGCTATATCTTGTTTGGTTTTCCCTATACCTTCAAAAATTATTTTTTGAGGTTCTACACCTGCTAGTATTGCTCTTTCTAACTCACCAACTGATACAACATCAGCCCCGGCTCCTAAAGAAGCCATGAGTCTGATGATAGATTGATTAGAATTTGCCTTAACAGCATAAAATATTTCAGAGTCTAAACTATTTTTTAATTGTTTAAATGTATTGGTAATTTTAGTTTGAGAATAAACATAAAAAGGTGTTGTCTGAGCTTTAGCTATATCTTCTAACGATACACCCTCAATAAAGGGTCTGCTTTTATTGTAATGAATCATTTTATTCCGTTTGAATAATGACTGATTGCTGTCTTTCTTTCTCAGCTTCAAATCTCTCCATACAAGCTTCATCACAAGGATAGCTAATAACAGATTTATCCAATTGATCTTCAGGGAGACTCAAAGGGCCCACCTTCCCACAACTAAAGAGTAAAAATGAAATAAATAAAATATATAAAAAATTTTTCATTACAGATATTTTTTTATAGCATATTTAATTGATTGTTTAACCCTTTGTGGTGATGTTCCACCAAAACTTTTTTTATTTTTTATACTTTCATTTATAGAAAGAGTTTTTTGAGCATCTTTTGTAATTTTTTTATTAAATTGTTGAAGTTCTTCTAAACTCAATTGATCCAGTTTTTTATTGTTTTTATTAGCGTGCGCTACAATTTTACCAGTCAATTGATAAGCTTCTCTAAAGGATAATTCAAGATGTTGTACTAACCAATTTGCAAAATCTGTAGATGTAGCATTAGAATTATTTACTGCATCAGCCATAATATCTTTATTAAAACTAATCTTAGACCATATTTCTGTCATCACTTCTAATGTTAGGCAAACATCATCAAATGCTGAAAAAACTATTTTTTTGTCATCCTGAAGATCTTTACTGTAAGCTAATGGAAGGCCTTTTAGTATAACCAGTAATCCATTCAAGTTACCAATAATACCACTAGCTTTTCCTCGCACTAATTCAGCCCCATCAGGATTTTTTTTCTGAGGCATGATAGAACTACCAGTTGCTAATTCATCTGGTAAGTTTATAAAATTAAATTGTTGATTAGACCAAAGAATAATTTCATCAGCCATTCTAGACAAATGTGTGCTTATAAGAGATATCACAAATAAAAATTCAACAGCAAAATCTCTATCAGATACACTATCTAGTGCATTAGCTGTTGGTTTAGAAAATTTCAATAATTTGGATGTTAAATTTCTGTCAATAGGGAATGATGTTCCTGCTAAAGCTCCAGAGCCAAGGGGATTTTCATTTAACCTTTCTATGCAATCTTTTAATCTTGATCTATCTCGACCCATCATTTCAACATATGCGAGACAGTGATGAGCTAACGATATGGGTTGTGCAACCTGAAGATGTGTATAGCCAGGCATTACAGTAACAGTATTTTTCTTAGCAACATCAATAAGACTTTTTTGTAAGTTTTGAACGTGCTTATCAAGATTGATACTATTATTTCTTATCCAAAGTTTAAAGTCGGTAACAACCTGATCATTACGTGATCTAGCAGTATGTAATTTTCCTGCAGTTTTTCCAATTTGTTTGAAGAGCAAAGATTCAATATTCATATGAATATCCTCAAGCTCACTTTTAAAATGAATTTTACCAGAATTAATATTTTGTAAAATGACTTTAAGGCCATTAACAATTTTTGTTTGATCTTTTTTTGATATAATATTTTGTTTACCAAGCATTGTGGCATGTGCGATTGAGCCCTCAATGTCCTCTTTGTACATTCTTTGATCAATATCTATCGAGTTATTAATAGATTCTAATAACTTCGAAGGACCGTTCTTTAAATGCATATTTCTTGACGGATTTTTTTTCATCGCGTGCGCCTATAAAGCTATTTACAATATTTTTCACTCAAATACGTTATTTTTTTGTGTTTCTTTTGATGAGATTTGTTAAATTATCTATATAAACTCTTAAAAAATGAAAATATCAAAAGTTGTTGTTATAGGGTCTGGAACCATGGGTAGTGGAATTGCTGCCCAAGTGGCAAATGCGGGTTTGCAAGTTCATCTACTTGATCTAACCACTGAGATTGCCACTAAAGCATGTGAGCGAATAAAAAAATCAAGACCGCCTTTATTGATGGAAGAAAACAATCTCAATCATATTATTCCTGGAAGTATTGAAAATGATATGGAGACATTAAAAGATGCAGATTGGGTTGTGGAGGCTGTTGTTGAAAGAATTGATATTAAAAAAACACTCTATTCACAAATTGATGCACTTCGAAAACCTGGAGCTTTGGTTTCATCCAATACATCTTCTATTCCTTTGAAGGTGTTGACTGAAGATATGTCGAAAGAAATGAAAGAGGTTTTTTGTATTACACATTTTTTTAATCCAGTTCGCTATATGCGATTACTTGAATTAGTTATTGGATCACAAAATGATAAAGAAAAAATAAATGACCTTGTTATTTTTGGTGATAAGATTTTAGGAAAAACTGTTGTCGTCTGTAATGACTCTCCGGGATTTTTAGGAAATCGTGTAGGCGTTTATGCAATGCAAGTGGCAATGACTGAAGCTTTTCGTCTTGAACTTTCAGTTGAAGAAGCTGACGCTGTTTTTGGTAGGCCTCTTGGTATTCCTAAAACAGGAATATTTGGATTATATGATTTAATTGGTATTGATTTGATGGCTGATGTTTTAAAAAGTTTTATTTCAGAACTACCATCAAGCGATCCTTTTCATAAGGTAGGGAAAGAATTGCCAATTATTAATCAACTTATTTCAGATGGATATACTGGTAGAAAAGGAAAAGGTGGTTTTTTCCGAATGAATAAGTCTTCTGATATAAAAATCTTAGAGTCACTTAATTACAAAGATAATACTTATCATGAATCTAAAAAAGTAGATTTAGGCTTGCCTGATGTAATGGATGTAAAGACTGTGATAGAGCGAGAAGACGTGTATGGAAATTATGCCTGGTCCATTATGAAAAAAACTATTCTATACGCATCAAGTTTAGTTCCAGATGTGACTGAAAACTTTAATGACATAGATGACGCAATGAAATGTGGCTTTAACTGGTCAAAAGGTCCCTTTGAAATACTCAATGAGATTGGAATAGAAAATTTTGTTTCAAAACTTAACCAAGATGAAGAAATTCCTTCTTTTATTAAACAGCTCATCGATCAAAAAAATTCGTTATTTAAGACTACCGATAATGTTTTAGAATATTTTCATCCACAACACTTTTATATGCCGATGCAAAGACCAAATGGTGTTATTTCACTATCAGATATAAAAAAACTCACAAAACCAATTTATACTAATACCTCAGCTTCTATTTGGGAAATGTCTGGAAAATCAAAATTTATTTGTGTTGAGTTTCATACTAAGGCAAATGCTCTCGATGGACTAACCAATGACTGTTTAATGAAAGCATATGATTTGTGTAATGAGAAGTATGATGGAATTGTTATTGCTAATGATGCTATGCAATTCTCTGCAGGTGTCAATTTAAATTATTTCTATGATAGAGCAGTAAACAAAAAATTCAAAGATATTGATATTTTTCTCAATAATTTTCAACAATCACTTTACCAGCTCCAACATGCAAAATTTCCCGTTGTATCTTGTCCTTCAGGATTAGCTATAGGAGGAGGATATGAAGTCATTTCACAAACTAGTTTTATTGCTGCACATTCGAACTCTGTTCTTGGTTTAGTAGAATCACTTGTAGGTCTCATACCTGCAGGAGGTGGGTGTAAAGAAATGTTAAGACGATGGGCAAATCATTCTGATATTAAAAACGATCCTAAACTTTTATCGTTAAAAGTTTTTAATTTAATAGGATATGCAACTACTGCTGACTCACCTATTAAAGCTAAGGTGCAACAGTTTTTAGGAGATAGAGATGTTATGGTAATGAGCAAAGACCGCTTAATAGAAGAGGCAGATAAAATTATTTTTTTAAATAAAGAAAATTATCAATCACTTGATAGCGCCTCCTTTTCTTTACCAGGTTCATCAGTAATGTCAGATATGATGGATATTTTATATGAGTTAAAGGATAAAAAAGTAATTGGTGAGCATGGAATTGAAGTTGGCAAAAAATTGGGATTCATGTTGAGTGGTGGGGATACAATGCCATCAACAATATTAACAGAGCAAAACCTATATGATCTTGAAAGAGAAATTTTTATTGATTTAATAAGTCAAAAACCAACACAAGAGCGAATCAGACATACACTCGATACTGGAAAACCTTTGTTTAATTAATTTATCTGATCCACTAAAGATTTAAATTATTTTTTTTAATGCTATAACAAATTCCATGAATCAATTTTCAACGGATCTTGATAAAAATAAAGCTAACTACACCCCTCTATCTCCGTTGAGTTTTATAACTCGTGCGAAAGATATTTATCCAAATTATGAGTCAGTAGTTTATGGAAATAGAGGTTACACATGGCTTCAAACATATAATCGCTGCACTAAGTTTGCGAGTGCTTTGACAAAACAAGGTATTGGCCTTGGGAGTACTGTATCAATTATTGCTGCAAATACGCCGGAATTATTGGAGGCTCATTATTCTATTCCAATGACAGGAGGGGTTGTTAATACAATTAATACTCGTTTAGATGCTGAAACAATTGCTTACATATTAGAGCATAGTGACGCTAAGATATTAATCACTGATACACAGTTTTCACCTACAATAAAAAAAGCTTTAGATCTTTATGGAAAAAAAATACCCATCATCGATATCCATGATGACCAAGCAATATTTAAAGAGGGTGAAGGTGAAAAAATAGGTGACTGGACTTATGAAGAGTTCTTAGAAAAAGGAGATGATGATTTTAATTGGTCCCTACCCGAAGATGAATGGCAAGCAATATCCCTAAGTTATACTTCTGGAACAACAGGAAAACCAAAAGGTGTTGTTTATCATCACCGTGGATCTTACCTTATGTCAACAGGCAGTGTGACTGCATGGAACATGACGAATAAACTTACTTTTCTTGCAACGGTCCCAATGTTTCATTGTAATGGATGGGGATATCCATGGACAGCAGCATTAATTCACGCCAAAGTAGTATGTTGTCGATACATAATAGCTAAAGATATTTACAATCTTATTGATCAGCATAAAGTTACTCATTTTGGTGGTGCACCTATCGTGTTAAATTTAATCGCCAATGCTGATGAAAAAGATAAAAAAGAAATTAATCATAAAATCTATGTGCTAACAGCAGGAGCTCCTCCAACAAGTGCAATTTTAGAAAAAATGGATAACTTGGGATTTGAGGTAATGCATGTGTACGGACTAACTGAAACATATGGACATGTTTTGCAGTGTGCATGGAATGAAGAATGGAATGATTTATCCAATAGTGAAAAAGCAGATTTAAATTCAAGACAAGGAGTGCGTTATCCTAATTTAGAAGAAGCAATGGTTGCAGATCCAGAAACTTATACGCCAGTTCCAAAAGATGGAAAAACAATGGGCGAAATTTTGATGCGTGGTAATGTAGTAATGAAAGGATATTATAAAAATAAAGAAGCCACTGAAACATCTATGCGTAATGGCTGGTTTCATTCGGGCGATTTAGCTGTTGTGTATCCTGATGGATATATTCAAATAAAAGATCGCTCTAAAGATATTATAATATCTGGGGGAGAAAATATTTCCTCTGTGGAGGTAGAAAATGTTGTGGCAAAACATCCATCTGTTTCCTTAGTAGCTGTTGTGGCAAAACCAGATGAAAAATGGGGGGAAACACCTTGTGCTTTTGTTGAGTTATCTCCTGGAAAAACTGCTACTGAAGAAGAAATTATTATGTTTTGTAAGGAAAATATGGCTGGATTTAAAAGACCTAAAAATGTAGTCTTTGGCGAGTTACCCAAAACCTCTACGGGCAAAATACAAAAGTTTGAACTACGAATGAAAGCAAAGGAGATTTAATGGATCCAAAAACTTATAAATTTGATACACTTAGTTTACATGCTGGTTATCAACCTGATAAAAACGCTGGCTCTCGTCAAGTACCAATCTATCAAACAACATCTTATCTTTTCGATGATGTTGATCATGCGGCAGCACTATTTAATCTAGAGCGAGGCGGTCATATATATAGTAGAATTTCTAATCCTACTGTTGGGGTGCTTGAAGAAAGGGTTGCAGCTTTGGAAGGTGGAACTGCAGCAATAGCAACTTCTTCAGGAATGGCTGCTATTTTTCTTGCAATCATGACCTTATGTGAGTCAGGCGATCATATAGTTGCTTCCTCTCAAGTATATGGAGGAACTGCTAACCTTCTTCGTTTGACGTTACCGAAGTTTGGTATCAATACAACTTTTGTTAAACCACGTGACACTCAAGGTTTTCAAAAAGCTATCCAAAAAAATACAAAATGTATATTTGGTGAATTATTAGGTAACCCTGGAAATGAACTCATGAATATGCCTGAGGTTGCTGACATTGCTCATAACGCGGGTATCCCTTTAATGATTGATAGTACATATCAAACACCCTATCTATGCAAACCATTTGATTTTGGTGCAGATATAGTTGTTCACTCTTTAACAAAGTGGATGGCAGGACATGGCTCATCAATGGCTGGCATTATTGTTGAAGGAGGAAAATTTAACTGGATGCAAAATGATAAATTTCCTTCTCTTACAAAAGAATATGAGGGTTATCATGGTTTATCTTTTGCTGAAGAATTTGGCCCTGTTGCTTTTACTATGAAAGCTCGTGCTGAAGGCATGAGGGATTTTGGCCCGTGCCTAAGTCCACAAAATGCCTGGAATGTTATGCAAGGAATTGAAACATTATCTGTTCGAATGGAAAAACATTGCGCTAATGCTGAAAAAATGGTCGAATATTTATTGGCTCATGAAAGCGTTGCATGGGTTTCACATCCGAGTGCGCCTGATCACCCCGATTATGAACTAGCTAAAAAAATTCTTCCTAAAGGAAGAGGTTCGATGATTGCTTTTGGAATTAAAGGAGGAAAAGAAGCTGGTACAGCTTTTATTAATAATGTTAAACTTGCCTCTCATTTAGCTAACGTTGGTGATACTCGAACATTAGTAATTCATCCTGCATCCGCTACACATTCACAAATGGATGAAGCTACATTAAAATTTGCGGGATTATCTCAAGATATGATTAGGCTGTCTGTTGGTATTGAGGATATAGAGGATATAAAAAATGATTTTGAAGATGGTTTTAGAGCTGCAAAAAAACCAAAGCTAGTCGCAAATAAATGAAATTTAAAGTAAATAATGAGGAGGTCTTTGCTTCTACGGGAGGAAGACCTTTTGATAAAAATAAACCATTGATAATTTTTATTCACGGCAGTGGTCTCACCCACATGTGTTGGGTTTTACAAACTAGATATTTTGCTTTTCATGGCTATAGCGTTTTAGCTCTTGATTTACCTGGCCATGGTTTGTCTGAGGGTAAAAGTTTAACTTCTATAGAGGATATGGCTGACTGGATTAATGATGTTATTGATGCTGTTGGATTTCATCAGGCATCTTTGGTTGGACATTCTCAAGGATGTCTTGTCGCTGTCGAGTGCGCATCTCGCTATCCTAATAAAATTAAAACATTAAGCTTAATGGGTGGAGCAGGTGCTATTCCGATGAATCCAGAATTATTAGCACTAGCAGAAAATAGTGATCCGAAAGCAGTTGATTTGATGATGGATTTTGCTCATGGACCATCTGGACATTTTGGAGGTCATCCAGTTCCAGGCTTATATCATTTAAATACAGGATCGATGCTTGTTCAAAGTAAGGAAATTAAGGATACTCTTGGTGTTGATTTTAGAGCATGTCAAAATTATACAAATGGTTTCGAAGCAGCAAAAAAATTAGATTTACCTACATTATCTATTTTAGCAGATAAAGATAGAATGTGTAGATTGAAGGATGGACAAAAATTAGCAGATCACATTAATGGCAGTGAAGTGCATGTAATTAAAAATTGTGGACATATGATGTTACTTGAAGAAGCTGATCAAACTCTTGCGATACTTAAAAAGTTTATTTTAGAAAAATATCCTAATAGTTAAAAAATATAAGTTATAAAAAAATAGTTCTTATGAGATTACTTATCAGGTTTTGTGAGTTCTTCTAACTGTCTCATTTCCTCTTCTAATTTCAGCCGCTCTTGTTCTTCACGTTTCTTTTTACGCTCTTCAGATTTTTGCTTAAGTTTTAATTCTTTTTGCATTTTGCGGTCTCCCGCTTTAGATTTGTGATTAAAATGAATTCCCATAACAACCTCTTTATGCCTTATACTAAAAAATTAAAATTTTTTCTAGGGGGTATATTTGGCTTAATTCCTAGATGCCCAAATAATAATGACAAAAACTAAGACAGCAATTGCTTGAAATAAAACACGAAGACGCATAAGTTTATTGCTATGGTTTTTATTGAGTTTACCGTTTACTGCCATTGCAATGACGCCCACTATTACTGCACCGAGAGCGCCCACCATAAATACAACCATAATTATCTGTAATACATCCATAACTAGCATATAGTGTAATTCTTCTCTTGAACGAACTATCAAATGTCGCATATAGTAATTTATGACTGAAATTTTAAATGGACCCTCATTTTCAAGGCATGATAATCCAAAAAAATTAATTTTTATGCTTCATGGGTATGGCGATAATGCAGCAAATTTTATGCATTTAGCTCACCCGATTGATCAAGAAGAATGGCAAGCGGCTTATATAGCACTTAACGCACCAGGAGTTATCTCGGGCAATTATATGGGATATCAATGGTTCGACTTATATCCAAATGGTGTTTACATTGCAGATGCTGGACCCAAAGAATTTGATCAAATTAACAAAGAAGTTAATGAATCTGTTAAAAAAATTATTATGACTATTGATCAATATTGTGAATCGTTAAAACTTACCTATCAAGATTGTATTTTAATGGGATTCTCACAAGGGGGAATGATGACCTTTGAAGTTGGGAATTTTCTCCAAAAAAAACTGGCTGGCTTAGCTATTCTTTCAGGTCGAATAATGTCTCATCAACAAATTACTAATAAAACTTTATTACAGACACCAATTTTTATTTCCCATGGTGAGCAAGATGAAGTTCTTCCTATAAAAGATTATTATAATGCTACAGAATATTTAAAAATAAATAAATGTAACTTTGAGTCACATGTTCTAGATAAAGATGCACATAATATATCTCCAGAAGCAATAACTTTATTGCAAAAATTTATTAAAAAAATTCTATGATGTAACCGAATCATCATATTATAGTGTTACTATAATTTATGACCAGAGTGAGTAGATAAAAATGAACGCAAGTGGAAATCCAGCTTTGGTATTAAATGCAGATTTCCGACCACTCTCTTATTACCCTCTTTCTTTATGTTCTTGGCAAGATGCTGTTAAATCAGTCTTCTTAAATCGTGTTTCTGTTATAGAAAAATATGATC
>Ga0181597_10002563_pt1 | contig 19686 bp, 20 predicted proteins | sample 041ome_5_FD_148647 | JGI IMG/M metagenome (GOLD analysis project Ga0181597, IMG submission 148647) | Coastal salt marsh microbial communities from the Groves Creek Marsh, Skidaway Island, Georgia - 041403US metaG (spades assembly) | ecosystem: Environmental > Aquatic > Marine > Intertidal zone...
TGTATATGGCGATATCGCCCTTGAGCAGTGCCGACCAGAGTATGCGGGTACCGCCGAGGTCACGCCGGTGAGCGGTCTCTATGTCGTTGCCGGTCATAGTGAATTTGATGATTTCGCCCAGGATGACGGATTCGGTGAATTTCTTTGACCCGACGGTGATGTCCTGTGCCGCTGCGGGCAGGGTATGCATTGCTGTGAACGGGACGGCAAGCAGGGCGGTGAGGAGGAGGGCGGGCAGTCGGGACAAATATTTCACAGCCCAGGCTCTCCATTGAGGCCACGCGCTCCATTGAGGCCGCGCTGGGCACCGACGAATTTTTCGACGAAGGTGCTGGCCGGTGCCGATAACAGAACATCCATTGAGGCCCGCTGCTCGACAGCGCCGTCGCGCAGCAGCACGATATCGCTGGCAAAGTGAGCGGCCTCGAACAGGTCGTGGGTAACCAGCACGACAGTTTTGCCGAGTGTTTTGAATATATCGGCAAGCTCGGTCTGCAGGTCGAAGCGGACCATCGGGTCGAGCGCGCCGAGCGGCTCGTCCAGCAATAGCGCATCGGGGTCCAGCATCAATGCGCGCATCAGGCTGACCCGCTGACGCTGTCCGCCCGAAAGTTCAGCCGGGTAACGCGCCAATGCGTCGAGCGGAAAACGAGTGAGATCGGCAAGCACCTGCAGCCGGGATTCGGTATCCGCCGCCGTCCAGCCGGTATGGCGCGCCATAACCGAGATATTCTGCCGTGCCGTCATATGCGGGAACAGCCCGCCCTGCTGGATGACGTAGCCCATGCGGCGCCTGAGGGAGGATGCGTTGGCGGCGGTGACGGCTTCGCCGTCGAAGGTGACGCTGCCCGTATCCGGCGCAATGAGGCCATTCATCAGCCGCAGCAACGTTGACTTTCCGCACCCGCTGGGGCCGATCAGGGCGGTGGTCCGACCCGCCGGGATGTCGAGAGTCGTGTGTGCGACCGCAAAAAGCGGTCCATATGATTTACTGATATCTGACAGGTGAAACATCAGGTGCATCACACCGGAACCGTTGCCGGCATGCAAGCGCCCTACGCTGCCATGGGCGGGCTGCTTACAGGCGCCGGTCCCGGGAGAACACCAGCAACAGGATCGACATGATCATGAAGCCTGCGGAGAGATAGAGAAGCTCGTTGTCCAGTCCCCGGTCAAGCAGAGCGCCATAGGCCAGCGGTGCAAGGCCCTGGCCGACGTTGAACCCTGTACTGACAAACGCGAAGACCGTTCCCAGGGCGCCGGCAGGAGCTATTTCCCGCACCATCATGTCGCGCGACGGGTTGACGATGCCCCGGGCAAACCCGCCCACGGTGAAGCAGACAATAAGCACTGACAGTGAAATCGACGCGGTTCCTACAAGTATAAGAATCGCGGCATAAATAGAGAAAGCGACGATCAGCACCATGTCGTGGCGTCTGGTCTGATCCGCCAGCCAGCCACCAAACAATGTACCGATTGCATTACTGAACAACAGCACCGACAGGATAAAGCTCGCCGTTTCCACCGACAGTCCGTACAGCGTCGGCAGGTATATCGGGGCAAAGGCCGTCAGGCCTATATTGGCCGATGAGGTCAGCACGTAGAACATGAACAGCAGGATGACGCCGCGGTTGAGCATGCTGCGCAGTGGAGCATCGGATTTGGTTTTCTGTTTGCGCGACGCATCCTCGCGGAGGGTGTCGCCCGAAAATACGAAGATGAAGCTGAGTACAATGCCAACCGCGCCGCCGATCATCAGCGCGGTCCGCCAGTCGGTCACGATCAGCAGCAGTGCCATCACTGCCGGACCGGCTGCCGTTCCCATTGAGCCGCCGAAGGAATGCATTGAATAGGCCCGTCCCTGGCGCGATTTATCCACCGACGCGGTCAGGATGACGTAATCGGCGGGATGGAAGACGCTGTTACCGGCGCCTGCGATGAAAAACAGGATCAGGAGTTCCCAGTAGGATGATGTCAGCCCGGAAAGACCGAACCCGGCCGCGGTAATGAACAGCCCGCCGATTAGCACACGCCGTGCCCCGAAACGATCAACCAGCACTCCCATAGGGGTCTGCAGGACGCCCGACGCGATATTCCACGCCGTCAGGATGCCACCGATTTCCAGCAATGAGATACCGAACTCGGCCCGGATACTCACAAAGAGCGGTACCATGCCGAAAAAATAGAAATGGCTCAGGAAATGGCCGAAGCCGATCAGGCCAATGGCGCGGATTTCGCGTCCGATGGGGGCGGTGGCAGCAGTTGCCATATTGCGGTGTTGCCTCGTCGAAGGGGTGTATCTCGCCTGCACCGGCCGACGAGAGGGATTTTTCAGGTTTCTGATTGCGTTAACCGAAATCCTTAATCCGGCAGCAAGCGTATACCCTGATAATAGTCAAATCGACACGGATCAAGACGGAGTGCCATCATATGTCTGCAATAACAGCCCGGTTCCAGACCAGCTTGTACTTTCGCATCGGTGTGCTATTTGCGACGTCGCTGTTGCTTATGATGATGGCCGCGCTCAGCGCCTGAAAATTTTAGGCGTCAACACCTGAAACCGCGCGAGCGTTTACGTTTCCGACGGCAGCGGCACACCTAATGTGCCGCAGATATCGCTGATTGCCCGCGCTTCCAGCGGGCTTAATTCGCCATCGGCCTTGGAGATCGCGACGGCCACCCGGATAACGAGTTCGGCTCCTTCATGGTTGCGGTCAATCTTGCCGACGGCTGCCATCGCGGTGCGTCGCCCCGCTTCGGCGTTCTCAACGATCGCGTCGGCAAAATCCCGATAGATATCGACGGCGATATGGGGGTCGTAAATCTGCAGGTCCTGCACGGTTTCCAACACGGTATCGAGTGCGCTCAGCTCCGAGAAGGTCACTTCACCATCTGCGGTCGCGACAAGCGCCGTCGCCGCCATCGTCGCATCCAGGAACTGGCGATTGCGGATGCGCGACAGACTTATGCGAAGCGTTTCCCTCGCGGTCCGAAACATTCGTGTGATCCTTCCCCTTTTGACAGTAAAAAGACTAGCACATCCTGGAATAGATGAAGAACATGCTTTGGCGCCGCGTGACCGGTCTTAAAAAAGGGTTCACTAATCTGCGCTTCAATAGGCGTATGAGAATTACCGCCACTGCGGAGCCGTCTGCCAGGCCGTTGAATTCGCGGCCCGGTCGGGTTGCGCTTATGGCGCTGGGTTTTCTATGTGTTGCAATCGGTCTGGTCGGGATCGTTGTCCCGGTCCTGCCGACGACGGTATTCCTGCTGATAGCAGCCTGGGCTTTTTCCCGGTCGTCGGAGCGTTTTCAGAGATGGCTGTACGAACACCCGGTCTTCGGGCCACCCGTTATCGCCTGGCGCGATCACGGGGCGGTTCCCCTGAAGGCGAAGGTGCTGGCCATCGTGATGATGGCCGTGAGCCTCACGGTGATTATCGTTTATGGCGGGGGCGGCTGGGTGTTGCCGGCCATTGTCGGCGGCGTCATGGCGGCAGTCGCGGTTTACCTCGTGACGCGACCCACCGCCTGAGATACCGAGACCGCCTGACCAATAACGCGGTTTACTCGGGGGCGGGCACCTCGGCGATGCGCTCATAGGCCAATTCGCTGAACTCGGCGCCGGGGGCATCGCCGCCAATGACGAACAGCATCAGGCCCTCCTTTTCCCCCTCAGGTGCTTCGACGCATTCGAAACGGCGCATCGCGCCGGGCGGAAACGACACCACATCACAGGGGCCGACAATGATTTCCTCATAATCGTCGCCTTCGTTCCACGCGCATTTCCATTTGCCTTTCACCGGCATGAAAGTCTCGTTGGTATCGTGATTATGCATCAGCGGGCCTTTGCCTGCCTCCGCCTTAACGAAGCCCATGTTGAAGCCTTCGGAAATCGCAATCGCAGCCTGTAGCGATACGTCTTCGCCGACAGGGGAGACGACTTCGGCTTCGCTCTGGTCTTCCGGTGGCTGAAAGCCGATGACATTGATCAGTTCGCGGTCGCATTCCGGCAGGTGGCTGTCCGGCAGGCCGGTGCGCGCGCCCTTCAATGTGCTGAAGAGTGCAACACGTTTCATCATTTCGTCTCGGGTCCAGACACGTGTTTCGGGTAACATGGTGTTTCCTCCTTTGCTAAAGTTTTTGGTCAGTCCGGAACGGGCACTTCGGCCATGCGTTTCCGGGCAGTGTCACTAAATTCGTTGGCAGGCGCATCTCCGGCCACCACGAACATAATCAGGGCGGTTTCTTCTCCGTCAGCCGCCTCTATGCATTCGAACCGGCGCATGACCCCGGCGGGGAACGAGATCACGTCGCAGGGTCCGGCATCGATATATTCGTAATCATCGCCCTCATTCCAGGCGCAGCGCCATTTGCCGCTTACCGGCATGAATGTCTCGTTGGTGTCGTGGTTATGCATCAGCGGACCGCAGCCGGGCTTGCAGCGGGCAAAACCCATGTTGAAGCCTTCTGAAATCCGGATCGCCGAATTGCGCGCGGCATCTGCACCGACCGGAGAGTTCACCATGCCGCCGCCTTCGCCTTCGCCCGGCGGCGGCTGGAAACCGATGACGTTGAATATTTCTTTTTCGGCTTCAGGCAGGTGGCTGTCGGGCAGACCGCCTGTATTGCCGATCAGGTTTTTGAACAGTGCGACCCGTTGCATCATCTCATCGCGGGTCCAGACGCGGGTTTCCGGCAGCATTGGTCATCTCCCCTGTCAATTTCTGCGTGCCCGACCGCAAACCTGCCGGTGTGATTGGGCTACTATAGCGGTCGTCCGATCAGTTTTTAAGCCGGTATCCGGTGCGGAAAATCCACCAGACGATGCCGATGCATATCGCCAGGAAAAGTACGATCATGGCGATGCTGATACCCACCGGCACATCCGCGGTGCCATAGAAGCTCCAGCGGAAGGCGCTGATCAGGTACACGACCGGGTTGAACAGTGTCAGCGTGCGCCAGAACGTCGGCAACATGTCGATCGAGTAGAAACTGCCGCCGAGGAATGTCAGTGGTGTGATAACCAGCATCGGCACGAATTGCAGCTTCTCGAAGTTGTCCGCCCAGATGCCGATGATGAAGCCGAACAGGCTGAATGTCACTGCGGTCACGACAAGGATGCACACCATCGCCATGGGATGGGCGATATTGTAATCGACGAAAATTCGCGCGGTCGCCAGGATAATGAAGCCCAGGACGATCGACTTGGTCGCCGCCGCGCCGACATAGCCAAGCACCACCTCAAACGATGAGACCGGCGCCGATAAAAGTTCGTATATCGTGCCGGTGAACCGGGGCAGGTGGATGCCGAACGAGGCATTGGAGACGCTTTCGGTCAACACCGATAGCATGATCAGGCCGGGTATGATGAACGCGGCAAATGTGACGCCGTTGATTTCGGTAATGCGCGAGCCGATGGCCGCACCGAAGACGATGAAATAGAGGGTCGTGGTCACCACGGGCGACACCACGCTCTGGAAGAGTGTGCGCCAGGTGCGGGCCATTTCGAACAGGTAGATCGCCCGCAGGCCGTGCATATTCATGCAGAAATTCATGATGATTGCCCCACGACGCTGACGAAAATATCTTCCAGTGAACTCTGCCGTGTGTCGAGATCCGAGAACCGGATCTCCAGTCGGTCGAGATCGGCCAGCAGCCGCGTCGTACCCGTGCGTTCAGCCGTTGTGTCGAACGTGAAGACAAGAGTGTTTCCGTCATCCTCCAGCGCCAGCGCATGGCCAGACAACTCCGCCGGGATGGCGGGCATGGTGGTGTGCAGGTTGAGCCGGAGCTCTTTTTTGCCAAGCTTTTTCATCAGGGCGGTCTTGTCTTCGACCAGCACGATCCGCCCGCCGTTGATGACCCCGATCCGGTCGGCCATTTCTTCGGCCTCCTCGATGTAATGGGTCGTCAGGATGATCGTGACGCCGGTTTTTTGAAGCTTGCGCACCATGTCCCACATGCCGCGGCGCAGTTCGACGTCGACACCTGCGGTCGGCTCGTCAAGAAACAGGATTTCGGGTTCGTGCGACAATGCCTTGGCGATCAGGACACGACGTTTCATGCCGCCCGACAGGGTGATGATTTTCGAATCCTTGCGGTCCCACAGCGACAGGTCGCGCAGGATGCGTTCGATGATCGCAGGGCTTGGTTTTTTGCCGAAAAGTCCGCGGCTGAATGAGACCGTGTTCCAGACGGTTTCGAACGCATCGGTTGTCAGTTCCTGTGGAACCAGGCCTATCCGGGCGCGGGTTTTTCTGTAGTCGCGGACGACATCGTCGCCGCAGGCGGTGATCCGCCCGGATGTCGGATTGACGATGCCGCAGATAATACTGATCAGGGTTGTTTTGCCGGCACCATTGGGGCCGAGCAGCGCGAATATCTCACCCTTCCGGATGTCGAGATCGATATCGGTCAGTGCCGCATGTCCGCCCGCGTAAACTTTGGACAGCTTTGAGACGGAAACCGCCGATTCCCCTTCGGAATTCAGCGATTTGTCGGCTGTTCCGGCGCGTATTCCGTCATTTTGAACTGTCATGGTGGCTCCGAAAACCCAGGACCGGCGGGCGATCCGTAACAGGGGTCTTAGAGACCCAAACCGCAACCGGGTCAAGCTACTTGCCGGGGAGATATTTCAGAGGTGGAACAATTCCTGTATGTTCTCCTGCAATGGGACAAACCAAACGGAAAGTATGACGATGGCCGAAGATTTTCGCGAACTGATTGACGAATTGCGGGCGGCGGATGAACTGATCGAAATCGAGAAGCCGGTCGATATTCGACATATCGCCACACTGGTCGATCAGTCGGACAAGGCGCTGATGTTCACGAATGTGAACGGCTATGACATGCCGGTTGTTTCCGGCGTGACCAACAGCCGCGAACGCCTGGCTATCGCCGCCGGATGCGATTTCTCGGATATCGAGGGCCGCCTCCGCGAGGGGCTCGACCGGCCCATTGAACCCGATTTCGTCAATACCGGACCGGTACGTGAAATCTATCTCGAAGGCGATGATGTTGACCTGTATTCGCTGCCGGTTCCGCTGTTTTCGGTGCTGGATGGCGGGCCGATGATCACTGCCGGCGTTACACTGTCGCGTGACCCGGACGAAGACGAGGACTCGCCGATAAATGCGGGTGTCTATCGTTTTTTAGTGAAAGAAAAAAATCTGACCGGTATCGACATCGTCACGCCGAATAACCTGCATCGCTATGCAGCCAAGGCGTATGAGAAGGGAGAGCCGCTGCCCATTTCGATCAATATCGGTACGCACCCGTTCGAGCTGATCTGTTCTACTTACAAGGCCCGCGCCGGTGTCAGCGAGCTCGGCATTGCCGGTGGCATGCGCGGCCATGGCGTGCCGCTGACCCAGTGTCAGACAATTAACATGCCCTGCATCGCCGACGCGGAAATCGTGCTTGAAGCCGAAATTCTGCCGACCGGCTGGACCCAGCCCGAAGGCCGTTTCGGCGAGTTTACCCGCCTCATGGGCGGGCTCCACTGGAACCCCCATGTGCGCATCAAGGCGATTTCGATGCGCAAAAACCCGCTTTACTACGCGCTGCATATGCCGTGGGAAAACATCTGGCCGTCAGGACCGATCTACGAAGCCAATGTCCGCCGCGTGCTGGATGAAGCGGGTGTGAACGTCACCGCTGTGAACATCACTCCTGGCGGTTGCTGCCATTGGCACGCGATCATTGCGATCAAACCGCTGCCCGGTGACGGAAAGAACGCCATTGCTGCCGCACTGTCGGTTGCCGACATGAAACATGTCACCGTCGTCGATCACGATATCGATGTGTTCGATGCGGTTGATGTCGAATGGGCGGTCGCCACCCGTGTCCAGGCCGATCGCGACGTGATGATCATCTCCGGTGCGCGCTCCAAACCACTCGATCCCAGCCTGCCGCCGCCTGGTCCTTATTCACGGGTGCCGACGACGGCCAAGATGGGTATCGATGCGACCATCCCGGATAATGTGCCGCGTGAACGCTTCCACCGAATCAGCTATGCGTATGCTGACGAGGTGAAGCTGGAAGATTTCGTGGGACCGGTGAACGGCAAGGCGAAGCCGTCCCAGGAAATCGCCATTGATGCGCTGGCCGCGGAAATTCAGGCCATCGTTACCGAGACGCCGCTGTATTTCGCGGAGCTGTGCGAGAAATTTGTCGCCTATGGTTTCCAGGCGGTCACACGCGCCCTCGGCAAGCTGCATGAGGACGGCGTGCTCTGGCAGGATCCCGAAGGGCGCCATTGCCTGAAAGGCTCGAAGTTCGCGGCGATTCCGCCGAAGCGGTAAACCGTTGCCGGCTGGTTCGTCGCCCGCTTAGTCGTCGTAACCGATGAGCGAATGCGCAGGCACGTCCAGCCGGTCGCGACCGTTCAGGAAATTCAGCTCGATGATATAGGCCGATGCGACCACATCGGCGCCGACCGCGCGCAGCAGTTCAACCGCTGCCGCGGCGGTGCCGCCGGTTGCCAGCAGGTCGTCGAGCAGGACAACCTTCTGGCCCTTGTGCAGCGCATCTGACTGAATCTCGATTGTGTCGGAGCCGTATTCGAGATCATAGGTATGGGAGATCGTCTCGCCCGGCAGTTTGTCTTTCTTGCGGAGCATCGTGAAGCCGATTCCCAGGCGCAGTGCGAGCGGTGCGGCAACCAGGAAGCCGCGGGATTCGATTCCGATCAGCCGTTCCGGTTTATAGGGCGTGATCAGGTCGGCCAGCATGTCGACCGTGGCCGACCAGGCTTCCGCATGCTGCAGCAATGTCGAGATGTCGTAAAAAAGGATTCCCGGCTTGGGAAAATCCGGTACCGACCGTATATGGTCTTTAAGATTCATGACGTATCCTGATTGAATTCCAGTCCCGCGAACGCGGCGGCGCATATTACTCATTTAGCGGCCATACTCAATCGCCTGGCTCAGATGACCCCTCAGGTGGCAAAGGACATGTTCCATGGATCATGTATTTCATCGGTACCCCTCGGCGACCCTGCCCGTTATCGACCGGGGCGAGGGGGTGTTTGTCTTCGATACCGATGGCAAAAAATATCTCGATGCCTGCGGTGGTGCGGCGGTCTCCTGCCTGGGTCATTCGGATGCGCGCGTTAAACAGGCCATTGTCGACCAGCTTGACCGTATCCCTTTTGCGCATACGGCTTTCTATACCTCCGAGGCGGCAGAAGATCTCGCGGATCGGCTGACGGCAGCTGCGCCGGGCAACCTCGATCGTGTCTATTTTGTCTCCGGTGGATCGGAAGCAACCGAGGCGGCGCTGAAACTTGCGCGCCAGTATTTCGTAGAGAAAGGCGAGCCCGGCCGGCGGAATGTGATTACACGCCGCCAGAGCTATCATGGGAACACACTCGGCGCGCTCGCTGCAGGTGGCAACCAGTGGCGCCGCGCGCAGTTCGAGCCATTATTGTTCGAAACCCATCATATTGCGCCCTGTTACGAGTATCGCGACCGAGGCGATGACGAGACGTCAGTGGAATACGGGTTTCGGGTTGCGGACGAGTTGGAGACGAAAATACAGGAACTGGGTGCCGAAACTGTCATGGTGTTTATTGCCGAGCCTGTGGTGGGTGCGACGGCGGGCGCGGTGCCGCCGACGGACGGCTATTTCAAACGTGTCCGCGAAATCTGCGATCGCCACGGCATACTGCTTGTGCTGGACGAGGTTATGTGCGGATCAGGGCGGACGGGCACGTTATTTGCCTGCGAACAGGACGACATCGTTCCTGATATTCTGACAATGGCGAAAGGGCTGGGGGCAGGCTATCAGCCGATCGGCGCGGTACTGGTGGGGGCGCATATATATGATGCGATCCGCAGCGGTAGTGGGTTTTTTCAACACGGGCACACTTATATGGCGCATCCGGCGGCATGTGCCGCGTCCCTGGCGGTGCTCGACGTGATCGAGGAACGCGGCCTTCTGGCGAATGTTGTTGAGCGCGGCAATGAGTTGCGCGAGGCACTTAATGACCGCCTGGGTCAGCACCCGTATGTGGGCGATGTCCGCGGGCGGGGGCTTTTTGTCGGGCTGGAGATTGTCGCCGACCGGGAAACCAAGACACCTTTCGAGGCCGTAAAGGGTGTTCCTGCCAGGATCAATACGGATGCTATGTCCCGTGGATTGATGGTCTATCCAATGGGCGGCACGATTGATGGCAGCCGCGGCGCACATGTTCTTCTGGCACCTCCCTATATTATCGATAGCGGCCATATACCGGTGATCGTTGATCGCCTGGCTGGTGCAATCGATGCCGCGACTGCGGACTGACATAGAAACGGCGCTCCGCGAACGCCTTCTGCGCCTTTTGATTTCATGTGTTTCAGTCTGTTTCGGGGCGTTCCGGAGTCGTTGACGCCGGCGGTTGCGACATTCATTGTTTGTAATAGCGATCGTGATCGCGGACTATATTTTACGCGATTACGCTTTTCTCAGCATTCGGACAGTATTCGATGAACGGATGCTGTCGCTGTCCGACCGGGAAACCGGAACACGAAAAGGGAGACTTCTTTATCATGAAAAAAATCGTTCTCAGTCTGTCCGCGGCGATGCTCGCCGCAGGCGCATTCGGGGTTGCGACCAGCGGCACAGCCGTCGCGCAGCAATCCTTCATTTCGATCGGCACCGGTGGCGTCACCGGCGTTTATTATCCGACCGGCGGCGCGATCTGCCGCCTGGTGAACCGTAACCGTAAAGAGCACAAGATCCGTTGCTCGGTCGAATCGACGGGTGGTTCGGTCTACAACATCAATACGATCAAGGCGGGCGAACTCGATTTCGGCGTCGCTCAGTCGGACTGGCAATACCATGCCTATAACGGTACATCGAAGTTCAAGGATGCCGGCGCATACAAAGACCTGCGCGCCGTGTTCTCGGTTCATCCGGAGCCGTTCACCGTCGTCGCGCGCGCGGATGCCGGCATCAAAAGCTTCAGTGACCTGAAGGGCAAACGCGTCAATATCGGTAACCCCGGTTCCGGTCAGCGCGGCACGATGGAAGTTCTTATGGGCGAAATGGGCTGGAACAAGAGCGCGTTCAAGCTCGCCTCCGAGCTGAAATCCGCCGAGCAGAGCCAGGCGCTGTGCGATAACAAGATCGACGCGATGATCTTTACTGTCGGCCATCCGTCAGGCTCGATCAAGGAAGCAACCACGTCGTGTGAGTCAGTCCTGGTCAACGTGACCGGTCCTGCCGTGGACAGCCTTGTGAAGAAGAACTCGTTCTACCGCACGGCGACCATTCCGGGCGGTATGTATAACGGCACACCGAATGACACCAAGACATTCGGTGTCGGTGCAACCTTTGTCAGCTCGACCAAGGTGCCGGAGCGCGTTGTCTACGAAGTCGTCAAGGCTGTGTTCGAGAACTTTGACCGGTTCAAAAAACTGCATCCTGCGTTCCGCAACCTGAAGGAAGCGGAGATGATCAAAGACGGTCTTTCAGCGCCGCTACATGCAGGTGCTGCGAAGTACTACAAAGAAAAAGGCTGGATGTAAGTCCATCCGTTAAGACAGGGGAGGCCGAATGGCCTCCCCTTTTTTCCGAAGGCGGCGAAGACCGCTCGTGGAAACAAGCAAACAATAATATTCACGGGGGTGAATCATGGCTGATCAACAAACTTCCGGCGCGCCACTAAGCGACGACGAACTTCAGGATCTCGTTGCATCCAGTGACACTGGCGCGCGTAATCCGGGCGGTGGTGTTGCCAAGCTGCTGGCCGGTATCGCGCTGGCCTGGTCAGTGTTTCAGCTTTGGATAGCGTCACCCCTGCCATTCATGGTCACCGATATCATCCCGGTACTGAACAATACCGAGACCCGGTCGATCCATCTCGCTTTTGCGATCTTCCTCGCCTTCATGGCGTATCCTGCCCTCAAGCGTTCCCCACGAGACCGTGTGCCGCTGCAGGACTGGGTGTTCGCCATTGTCGGTGCCTATGCCGCCGGATATCTGTTCCTGTTCTATGGGGAGCTTTCTGACCGGCCGGGCGCCCCGATCGAGATGGATTTGTGGATCGCCGGTATCGGCATGGTCGCTCTCCTTGAAGCGACGCGCCGGGCCCTCGGCCCGCCACTTATGATCGTGGCGCTGGTGTTCCTCGGCTATGTGTTCTTCGGTGACAGTACGGTTATTCCCGACGCGATCCGCTGGAAGGGCGCCTCCTTTGCGAAGGCGATGGGGCATCAATGGCTGACGACCGAGGGCGTTTACGGTATCGCGCTTGGCGTTTCGACCAGCTTCGTATTCCTGTTTGTCCTGTTCGGCTCTCTGCTCGATAAAGCCGGCGCCGGCAATTACTTTATCAAGGTGGCCTTCTCGCTGCTCGGTCACCTGCGCGGTGGCCCGGCGAAGGCGGCTGTTCTTGCTTCTGCCATGACCGGCCTGATTTCGGGCTCGTCGATCGCCAACGTGGTGACGACCGGGACATTCACGATTCCGCTGATGAAACGCGTCGGCTTCACGCCGGAACAGGCCGGGTCGGTCGAGGTTGCTTCATCGGTGAACGGCCAGATTATGCCGCCGGTGATGGGTGCTGCCGCGTTCCTGATGGTTGAGTATGTGGGGATTTCGTATCTCGAGGTCATCACACACGCATTTCTGCCAGCGGTGATTTCCTATATCGCACTGCTCTACATCGTGCATCTTGAAGCGCTGAAAAACGAGATGGAAGGCCTGCCCAAGCCGGGTATTCAGAAAGCGGCAATGGCGCGCATTGCGGGCGCGCTGATACCGATGTTGAGCATCCTTATCCTGTGTGGCGTGGTCTATTACGGCATTCAGGGGATCAAAATGGTCACCGGTGACTTTGTCGGCTGGATTCTGGCGCTCGTGGTCTTTGTCATCTACATCGCGCTGATCGCTTTTGCCGCAAGGTCTGAAGACCTGGAAATGGACGACCCGAATGCCGAGCTGGTGTCGTTGCCGGAATTCGGCCCGACGTTCCGGACAGGCCTGCATTATATTCTTCCCATCGTCGTGCTTGTCTGGTTCCTGATGATCGAGCGTAAATCGCCCGGTCTGTCCGCGTTCTGGGCCAGCGCGCTGATGCTGATTATCCTGATCACCCAGCGTCCGCTCAAGGCGATGTTCCGTAAAACCGGGGATGCCGCCGCGGCGTTCAGGCTCGGCTGGGCCGACATGCTCGACGGGATGATTGCCGGCGCGCGCAATATGATCGGTATCGGTGTCGCGACCGCCGCCGCCGGTATCATCGTTGGTACGGTGACGCTCACGGGCATCGGCCAGGTCATGACCGAATTCGTCGAAATACTGTCCGGCGGAAATCTGATCATCATGCTGATCCTGGTTGCCATTATCAGCCTCATCCTCGGGATGGGTCTGCCGACGACGGCGAACTATATCGTCGTGTCGTCGCTCATGGCCGGTGTCGTTGTCGAGCTTGGTGCGGCAAACGGATTGATCGTGCCGCTGATCGCGGTCCACATGTTCGTGTTCTATTTCGGTATCATGGCGGACGTAACACCTCCGGTGGGACTAGCGTCGTTTGCGGCGGCGGCCGTGTCGGGCGGAGATCCTATAAAAACCGGCTTTACGGCGTTTTTCTATTCGCTGCGTACCGTGATGCTGCCCTTCCTGTTTATCTTCAATACGGACCTGTTGCTGATCAATGTAGGCGTGGTGGATGGAATCGCCGTCTTTATCGTGGCGACGATCGGCATGCTGATATTTGCGGCCGGGACCCAGGGCTTCTTCATTGCCCGAAGCAAGATGTGGGAATCCGTCGCACTGATCCTGATTGCGTTTACGCTGTTCCGTCCGGGATTCTGGCTTGATCAGGTGCAGGCGCCGTTTGCATCCGCCGATCCCAAAAACCTGGAACAGGTTGCCGGTGTGCAGCCCGACAATGTCGAGATACGTATCTTTGTCAGCGGCCAGAACGCTGGCGGGGACGATGTCGAGACGACCGTCGTCCTGCCGCTCGGACCAAAGGGAACGGGAGCGGCGCGACTGGAGGCCGCCGGTATCAAGATCATTCAGAAGGATGGGAAGACGATTATCGACGATGTCGTTCAGGCTGATGCAAAGGGCAAGCCGACGGCGGCGGTTATCGCGAAGCTCGAGTTCGACATGGAGATCCTGTCCGCTGAAGTGCCGCAGGAAAGGATGCCGAAACAGCTTTTCTACATCCCGGCACTGCTCTTTCTGATTGTCGTCTGGGGACTTCAGCGTCGCCGGGTTCCGGCAAAAAACACTCAATCTGCTGCTGTATAGGAGCACCGGACATGTACCAACACATTCTCCTTCCTGTTGATCTGGGCAATGAAAGTTCCTGGGTAAAGGCGTTGCCGACGGCAATCGAGTATTGCGGCGCGTTCGGCGCGACCCTTCATGTGATGACGGTGATGCCGGATTTCGGCTCGCCCATGGTGGCCCAGTTTTTCCCGTCCGGCCATGAAGACCAGATGATGGCGAATGCCAACGAGGTATTGCACAAGTTCGTCGCTGATCGGGTGCCCGATACGATCAAGGTCCAGCACATTATTGCCGACGGCTCGATTTATAAAACCATCATCGACACTGCCGAAGATATCGGTGCTGACCTGATCATTATGGGGTCGCACCGGCCCGAGCTACAGGATTATCTGCTGGGCCCGAACGCGGCGCGGGTCGTGCGCCATTCCAATAAATCCGTGCTGGTGGTGCGCTGAAACCGGTCACCGGAATATGATCTGCCGTTGAGCCTCTCCTGTGTCAGGCTATGGGCATGAATTTACGTCGCTTATCCACTTTGGCCGTCCTGGCATTTATACCGGTCGCGGCAGGACTGTCGGTCGCGGCTGAAGCTCCGATTGCAGCGCCGGACATTGAGCCTGCAACGAAGATGATACCGGCGGGCTCCTATATTCGCGGTTCCACTCCTGCCGGGCGCGAATACGGATACAGGCTCGACGAGCAGGCCTATGGTCATTCCGTCACCCGCGAAGGGCGTTGGTATGCGGGAGAGTTTCCGCGAGAGCAGCGCCATCTTCCTGGATATCGTATCACCGTGACACCAATCACGAACGCGCAGTATGGCGCATTCGTTGCAGCGACGGGCCACCGGGTGCCGGATGTCGACCAGGCGACCTGGAAATCCTATGGCCTGATCTATCCCTGGTCGCGTACACGCCGACATGCGTGGTCCGGCCGGAGCGTTCCCGATGGACGCCAGAAACACCCCGTCGTGCTGGTGTCCAGGGCAGATGCGCAGGCCTATGCGGGGTGGCTGTCGCGCCGGACCGGCAGACGCTGGCGTCTGCCAACAGAGGATCAATGGGAAAAGGCGGCTCGGGGACCGGATGGGCACCGGTTCCCGTGGGGGAATGAATTCGATCCGGGCCTTCTGAATAGCCATGATGGCGGCCCGTTCGACACCCTGCCGGTCGGCAGGTATCCCGCCGGTGCGAGCGCGTTCGGCGTGCTCGACATGGCGGGCCAGGTCTTCGAGTGGACAGAGACCCTGGCCGGCAACAGAGGGCAGGCCGTTGTCAAAGGTGGCTCCTGGGATGACAAGGGATGCGGCGTCTGCCGTGCTGCTGCGCGGCATAGCCGCTCGGAGGGGCTGAAGCACATCCTGATTGGGTTTCGGCTGGTGACCGATAGCCTCGCCGGCACCTCACGGTGAATTTATCTGTTCGGGGTCGCACTTCTCCTCTCAGGGCTTATCTTGGGCGGGTGCAGAAAGATGGAGTGAAAAGTGGCGCGTGACCCCCATAGTTATCAGGACATAGCAGTCGATTTCGACAAGCTCCCGAAATCGCGCCTTGAATCAATGCATGCGGCAGGGCTAGAGGCGATCGACTGTATCCGTGTGTTGGCAAAAATGGGCGACAATATCGTCGGCGAACTGCTGAGTGGGGCAGAGGGCTTCTATGAGTGGGATCATTACCCTGACGGCGATGTATATGACCATGAGACCCACGCTCAGTTCTATTACCATGCCCACCCGCAGGAGCTACGCGGTGGCGAGCATGGCCATTTTCACACGTTCATGCGGGCAAACGGAATCCCCGACACTATCCGGCCCGCCGCATTGCCGGATTACGAAAAACCGGCTGAGAAAAATGAAGACCTGACGCATCTGATTGCGGTGTCGATGGACCCGCAGGGTCTGCCGATCTGCCTGTTTTCGACCAATCGCTGGGTGACCGGCGAGACATGGTACCGGGCGGATGATGTCTGTGCGCTCATCGACCGGTTCGATATTGATCACGCGCGCCCATCCTGGCCGGTTAATCGTTGGATTTCAGCCATGCTCCAATTGTTTCACCCGCAAGCCGTGGCGCTTATTCGCGCCCGCGACGCGCGGGTGAAGGAGTGGGCGGGTGCAAAGCCTGATCAGAACGCCTTTGAAGATCGCGAACTGGAGATCACGGCGGCGCTCGATATATCAATAGACGACCAGATGGCCGCGATTCAGGCTGCTCTCGCAGCGAAGAACTGAGTGCCTACTTGGTTGCTTCTTTCAGGAACGCCATCAGGTTTTCGATCTGAACCGGTTTTTTGAGCCCGGCAAAGGTCATCTTGGTACCTTTGATGTATTTCCGTGGTTTCATCAGGTATGCCGCCATTGTTTTTTCGTCCCAGACCAGTCCGCCGGCACCGGCTTTCTTCATGGCCTTGGAGAATTTGTATTTCTTGGCCGAACCCGCCGTACGGCCGAAAACACCTGCCAGGCTCGGTCCGATCCGGTGTTTTCCGGCGATTAGCGTGTGACAGGCCTTGCATTTATTGAAGACTTTTTTGCCTTTTGCGACATCACCTGCATTTGCGTAACCAATTGAAGAAACAGCTAAAATAGCGATTGTCGCTGTCAGTGATAATGTCTTTTTCATAACTTCCTATCCGATCTGAAACACGATGTAGCTGCCTCTGAACTAGCGTCAGGCCTATCTTGGGGTCAAGTTACACAATGACGCAGCCTTGCGTGCTGCCACTCGCCCGTCAATTCACGATGGTGTGCGGTATTTGTCAGGCAACGGTATTATCGGGTCTCGCTGCTTAAGCAGCCATTAACGAGTTTGCCTCAGAATTAGGCCTTGGCGGGACCTCCAAACCGTTCGTGTTCCCCGCATGAAGGATCAGAGCGATATGGCAAGCAAACTTACTAAATCCGACGTTGAGCGTCTTCTCAGTGATCCCTCCGTTGAGTCACGGGTGGATGCAGCAGCGAAAATTGCGACGCATTACGACGCCGCAGCGGATTTCGGCGAGCAGGAAAAGAAGCTAGCGGAGGAAATCTTTTCTCTGATGTGCCGGGATGCTGAGGAACGCGTGCGCGCGGCCCTTGCGGCAAACCTGAAGGAATGTCCTTTCCTGCCGCATGAAATTGCGCGAACACTTGCTGACGACGTTGGCTCCGTGGCGACCCCGATGCTTACATTCTCGACAGTTCTCACCGATGAAGACCTGATCGAGATCGTGCAAAGCCAGGGCGAGGACAAACAGAAAGCGATTGCGTCGCGGCCGAGCGTGTCGCCGAATGTTTCCGATGCCCTGATCGACACCAAAAATGAAGCGGTCGTTGGCACGCTGGTTGCGAATGACGGCGCCGAGATATCGACGGGCTCAATGCAGCGCGTGCTCGATGATTTCGCCGATAGCGATTTCGTAAAGTCTTCAATGGTCGGCCGTTCGGCATTGCCGATGGAGGTCTCCGAACGCCTGGTCAACATGGTATCCGACAAGCTGCTGCAGGACCTTGTCGCGCGACATGAATTGCCTGCGGACAGCGTCAGTGACCTGATTCTTCAGTCACGCGAAAAAGCGACGTTGGGTCTTCTGGACGGGAAAAACCACGCAGAGGATTCCCGCCGTCTGATTATTCACCTCTACCAGAACAATCGTTTGACCCCGACAATCATGCTACGCGCCCTTTGCATGGGGGACATGGACTTCTTCGAGGGAAGTGTTGCCGTGCGTGCGAGAACACCGCTGTCGAGTGCACGTGAACTTATCCATGGCCGAGACCGGCAGCAGATTGTGTCTCTCCTCGACAAGGCGGAGCTGCCGAAACTGTTGCAGCCGGCATTCGAGGCCGCGATCGATGTGGCCGAAGATACCGATTACGATGGCGGCAAGGATGACCAGGATAGATTCCGTCGCCGGATGATAGAACGGATTATCACCAATTTCGACGATCCGGATGCGGCGATGGGTGACGACAATATCGAGTACCTGCTCGCTCAGCTTACCCAGATCGACGCTGGTTTTGCGGCCGCTTACTGAGGACTTAGGTTTCGAGTCTCCGGCCCTTGCCTATCACGTCGCTGCCAAACCGCGCACGCAGGTCGTCGAGTGCGCCCTCGGCCTTTTTCCTGCGTTGTGAATCGGGATCGGCAAGATCAATCGGATCACAGTCTTCTTGCGGTGCGAACTCCGACAGTCCAATTCCCAACAGCCTGAACGCCGTGCCGTCAGTTTCTTTCGAAAGCATTGGGGCGGCGGCGGCATAAATCGCGTCGGCAAGCTGTGTCGGGTGCGGCAGCGTGCGTGACCGGGTTCGGATCGCGAACCGTGCAGTTTTGAGCTTCAATGTTACGGTCCGCCCACCAATATTCTCTTTCTTTACCCCGGCGGAAACTTTTTCTGCCTGGCGCCACAGAATCCGGCTCAGGCGTTCCGGGTCGGAGATATCGTCGGCGAAGGTCGTCTCGCTCGACAGGCTTTTCCGGCTTGAACCCGGCACGACCTTGCGGGTGTCACTGCCCTGCGCCAGTCGGGCAATACGGCTGCCGATCTCGCCATAGCGATGCGTCAGATCTTCCGGGCTCATTTGCTGAAGCTGTCCGATCATCGTGATCCCGTCGCGTTCGAGTTTGCGCTGTAATACCTTTCCCACGCCCCAGATTCGCGAAACCGGCTGACCGGCGAGGAATGTAACGGTTTCGGCGCGACCAATTACCGTAAATCCATGCGGTTTGTTCAGTCCTGACGACAATTTGGCCAGGAACTTGTTGTGGCTCAGTCCGATAGACACGGTAATGCCGTGGCGTTTTTCTATTTCTTCGACCAGACCGGCCAGGGTACGTGCCGGGCTGCCGCCATGCAGGCGTTCGGTCCCGGTCATGTCGAGGAATGCCTCGTCTATGGAGATCGGCTCTACAAGCGGGGTAACGGTTCGCATCATTTCGCGAATGTCGCGGCCAATGCGACCGTATTTCGCCATATCCGGCTTGACGACAACGGCGTCGGGGCAGGCGCGGAGCGCCTTGAACATCGGCATTGCCGAGTGCACCCCGAATTCCCGTGCGACATAGCAGGCCGCCATGACAACGCCACGCTTCTGGCCTCCGACCAGCACCGGTTTATCCATGAGTTCGGGATTGTCTCGTTTTTCGACACTTGCGTAGAAGGAATCGCAGTCCAGATGCGCAATCGTGAGACTGGGCAGTTCGGCATGAGAAATCAGGGCGGCGCTGCCGCAGGCCGGGCACACGGATGCGGCAGGCATAGTGGCATGATGGAACTCTGTCTGGCATCCACGGCAGATCGATAACATCGTGGGACTTTGTCTCCGCTATGCGTTGCCGTCAATCAGCTTGGTCATCTCTATTCATCGGGCGTTCATCTGAGGTGTTGTATCTAATTGCCGGATTTTCAATTCGTCGGTTTGCTGCTAGGGTATGTAGATCGAACAGGTGACGACCCTGGGTTAGGGGCTGAC
>Ga0181597_10002566_pt1 | contig 19679 bp, 19 predicted proteins | sample 041ome_5_FD_148647 | JGI IMG/M metagenome (GOLD analysis project Ga0181597, IMG submission 148647) | Coastal salt marsh microbial communities from the Groves Creek Marsh, Skidaway Island, Georgia - 041403US metaG (spades assembly) | ecosystem: Environmental > Aquatic > Marine > Intertidal zone...
GAGAGCAGTTGCTTGAACATAGGATACATCAAGAGAGTTAGGGTATTATTCGGATAAAAGACAGACGGCATACTACTCGCAAGCCTTTTCTGATAATTCAATTCTGGGCAGTCTCTGGAAATGTTTTAACTCAAATTAGGGAAATTGTTTTAGGTAAATATTTGGATCATTCTTTCTTTTCTCGATCCTTTTGCTTGCCATACTTTCCACCCTATTTCCTATTCTGAACCTTTTACAGATGGATCTTTCCAAAATATACCAAAGTCGGTTCAGCCATACCCTCCAATTTCTTTTCGCAGGTTGGTTCTTCGGATTGATTAGCTGTTCTCAGCCTACGAATGTAGAGACTGCTTTAGAGGATCAGGTTCTTCATTTCGGATTGGGGGCCGAACCTCAGCACTTAGATCCTCACTTAGCTACAAGTGTAGCGGCTCATAATGTTTTAACAGCCCTTTTGGAAGGACTCGTTTCAGAGGATCCCGAAAACCTGCAACCAAGACCAGGTGTGGCTCAATCCTGGTCCATTTCTGACGATGGGTTGATCTACACTTTTAATCTTCGAAAAGATGCTCGGTGGAGCAATGGTGATTCGGTGACTGCGGGTGACTTCATTTATTCGTTTCGGCGCATTCTCAATCCAAACTTTGGAGCCAAGTATGCCTCGATGCTGTACCCTTTGCAAAACGCTGCTATCTACCATCAGGGCATGAAATCATGGGAGGATGCACAGGTGGGTGCCGAAGCCATCAATCCATACACCCTTCAATTGACGCTGGAAAATCCAGTGCCTTATTTTCTCCAATTACTCAATCACTTCTCTTGGTTCCCTGTTCATCCACCCACTATCGAAAAATTTGGTGCTTTTGAAAAGATTGGTACTTCTTGGACCAAATCAGGGAATTTTGTGGGAAATGGTCCCTTCACTCTCTTCAATCATCAAATCAATTCGGTTATCGAAGTCAGAAAAAACCGAAGCTACTGGGATGAAAAAACGGTCCGTCTAAATGGGATTCGCTTCTACCCGATCGAAGCGGTGTATACAGAAGAACGTGCCTATAGAACCGGTTTTCTTCACTTAACCCAGAGTGTTTCTGCAGATCGAATTGATTTTCTGAAAGATAAATATTCCAATGAACTTCATTTTGAACCTTATCTCGGCACTTATTTTTACCGTTTTAACCTCAAATCCCCTCCCTTCGATGACTTACGCGTCCGGCAGGCCTTCTCCCTTGCCATCGATCGGCAAAGACTGGTCGACAAAGTGCTCAAAGGGGGTCAGGCACCGGCAACCAGTTTCACTCCTCCAGGAACAGGTGGCTTTTATCCAAAATCCAAATTTCAATATGATCCCTCAACCGCACAGACACTTCTCCAGTCATATCTAAAGGAAAAAGGTCTAGATAGGCTCCCACCCATCGAACTGACTTACAACACTTCGGAAGGTCATAAAAAAGTGGCTGAAGCCCTGCATGGGATGTGGAAGGATGTGTTGGGTGTCGAAATCCAACTACTGAATATGGAATGGAAAGTCTTTCTTTCCACCGTATCCAAGGGTGATTTTACTTTGGCCCGGGCAGGCTGGATTGGAGATTATGTGGATCCGAATACATTTCTTCACATGTGGCGCTCTGGTGAATCCTTAAATATGACCGGTTGGGAAAACCCAATGTACGACCAAGCTTTAGAGAGTGCTCAAAAAACCGGCAAAGAAGAGCAAAGGTGGCAATCCTTCCAAGAATGTGAAGACCTGTTGGCCAAGGAGTTCCCGATCTTACCTCTTTATTTTTATGTCCATCTAACCCTGCGTCACCCATCCGTACGAGGATGGTACCCTACCTTACTGGATCACCATCCATACAAATATGTCTATTTAAGCGAGGAGGAAACCCAGTGACCAAGGTGATTTTCTCTAGATTCCTTCAAGCTTTACCCACTCTTTGGGTCATTGCTACGGTAACTTTTTTTATGACTCGATTTGCCCCTGGAGGTCCATTCGATTCAGAGAAAGCCATCCCGGAAGAAATTAAGATTAAATTGCAAAGCCATTTCGGGTTGGATCGCCCGCTTTTTGATCAATACCTCTTGTATCTGAAGAATTTGCTGCAGGGCGACCTTGGGCCATCCTTCAAGTACCCAGAGTGGAATGTATCGGAATTAATTGCCACGGCTTTTCCGGTCTCCCTTACTCTCGGGGCCTTGTCTCTCACAATCGCTTTACTCTTAGGCATTCCCGTGGGAATGATCGCTGCATTGAAGCGTAATACCTGGATGGATTACTTGCCAATGAGCTTAACCATGGCAGGAATTTGCCTGCCCACATTTGTCTTGGGTCCGTTCCTCATTTATGGCCTCTCCACTCAACTGGGTCTTTTCCCCCCACTTGGTTGGTACGGTCCATCCGATTGGTTTTTGCCCTCTCTTACTCTTGGGCTTTTTTATGCAGCCTACATTGCACGGCTTACCCGAGCTGGCATGCTCGAAACTTTGCAGCAGGAATATATCAAAACAGCTAAAGCCAAAGGGGCTACACCTTGGCGTATTCTTACTAAACATGCTGCACGAGGGGGACTTTTACCAGTAATGACATTTTTGGGACCGGCCTTTGCCGGTCTCATCAGTGGTTCCTTTGTGATTGAGAGTATTTTCTTTATTCCAGGGTTAGGAAAGTTCTTTGTGACTGCCGCATTCAATCGAGACTACACCATGGTTCTCGGAACCGTTCTTTTTTATGCAACGCTGATCATTTTCCTCAATCTTTTTGTGGATCTTGTTCAGGCATGGCTGGACCCAAAATCTAGGCAAAGTAAATGAGTACACCCACTTCATCATCCTTAGGTAAAGATGCATGGGACCGACTCCTTGCCAACAAAATGGCGATGGCTAGTCTGATCTTACTTTTGCTGATTTCAATACTCTGTATGTTGGGACCTGTGCTTTCTTCTCATTCTTTTGATCAACAAAACTTAGATGAGGTTTTTCAGGCACCCAGCTTTGCACATCCATTCGGTACTGATAATCTGGGTCGGGATTTATTCGCACGTACCACTTATGGCGGTAGAATCTCGTTATTGGTGGGCTTACTAGCAACCTTGGTATCCTTGCTCATCGGCGTAACTTATGGGATGGTCTCAGGATATGCGGGCGGACGGTTGGATGCCTGGATGATGCGTTTTGTGGATGTATTGTACTCCCTTCCCTTTATCATTTTTGTCATTTTACTGATGGTCCTGTTTGGTCGAAATTTCCTACTTTTGTTTCTCGCGATTGGAGCAGTTGAATGGCTTACCATGGCCCGAATCACCCGGGCTCAAACCTTATCCTTGAAAAGAGCTGAATTCATTGAAGCTGCCCGGGCCCTGGGCTATTCCCATTCGCGTATTCTCTTCCGTCACCTGCTGCCCAACTTAATTGGTCCGATTATTATTTATGCAACCCTTACCGTACCTGCGGTGATGTTGCTTGAAGCGGCACTTAGTTTTTTGGGGCTCGGGGTTCAGGCACCGATGAGTTCCTGGGGTAGCTTAATTCAGGAAGGTGCCGAAAAGATGGATGCAGCTCCTTGGCTTCTTCTATTCCCGGGATCCTTTTTTTGCCTTACCCTTTTCGCACTTAATTTTATTGGAGATGGATTAAGGGATGCCCTGGATCCCAAACATTCCAAAAATTGAATTATGGGTGATCTTTCCATCGAGAACTTGCATGTTGGATTTCCCTCCCGTGAGGGAATTGTCCGGGCAGTGGATGGCATAAATCTATCCATCAATTCAGGTGAAATCGTTGGGTTGGTGGGAGAGTCTGGCTCTGGTAAATCGGTTACCTGTAATTCAATCCTTCAGCTTCTCCCCTCTCCACCGGCTCGATTTGGAGCAGGAAAAATCGATTGGTCAGGAAAGAATTTACTCTCCCAAACAGAACCCTCTTTGCAAAAAATACGGGGAAAAGAGATATCGATGATTTTTCAGGATCCGATGAGCTCTTTGAATCCGTACATGACGGTTCTCGACCAGGTTGCTGAACCTCTGGTAATCCATAAAATTTGTGACTGGGCTGAAGCCAAAATCAGGGCCAAGGAGATCTTGCAGAAAGTTGGGGTGACCCATGTTCTAAAACACCCTCATTCCTATCCGCACGAATATTCCGGAGGCATGCGTCAAAGAGCGATGATTGCCATGGCATTAATCACCAAACCCAATCTGTTACTTGCAGATGAACCTACCACGGCTTTGGATGTGACTGTACAAGCAAAGGTTCTTAAAATTCTCAAAGAGCTTTGCTTAGACCTTCAAGTAAGTGTTCTTTTCGTCAGTCATGACTTGGGATTGGTCGCAGAGCTAGCAGACCGGGTAGTTGTGATGTATCGTGGAAAAGTGGTGGAAGAAAATGAGACCCAATCTATTTTCCGTAACCCACAGCATCCCTATGTTAAGGCATTGATTGCCTGTCGGCCGACTTTGGAAAGCCCCAAGGACTACCTACCCACGGTGGAAGATTTCATGGGAGAAACAGTAGAAATTCAACCTTCTTCATCGGTTCACACACTGCCCAAGAAGAACCTAGATCGCTCTTTACCCCTTCTTGAAGCCAAAAAATTAGTCGTTCAATTTCATACCGATGAGGGCCCTCTTCTCGCTGTGGATCATGTTGATTTGTCCATTGAGTATGGAAAGACCCTAGGTTTAGTCGGTGAATCTGGCTCAGGTAAAACGACTCTGGGCCGAAGCATTTTACACTTAATCAAACCCACCGAAGGTGAAATTCGTTTTCAGGGAAAAATCATCGGTACGGATAGCTTTGCAAAGAGGAACTCCCTGCGTAAATCCATGCAAATTATTTTTCAGGATCCCTACGCCTCTCTGAATCCCCGTTTAACTATAGAGCAAACCTTGGTAGAGCCTATGATCGTTCATCAGATTGGTAAATCCAAGAACGAGCGTTTGGAAAAAGCCATCGCCCTTCTGCATGAGGTGGGCTTGGGAGAAGAACATTTATATCGCTACCCTCATGAATTTTCAGGAGGGCAAAGACAACGCATTTGCGTAGCCCGTGCTCTGACCACCGAACCTGAATTTATTGTATGCGATGAATGTGTAAGTGCGATGGATGTATCGGTTCAAGCACAGGTATTAAATCTACTAAAATCCCTGCAGCGCTCTCGGGGACTTACTTACCTTTTTATCTCTCATGATTTAAGTGTGGTAAAGTTTATGTCCGACCACATCGCCGTAATGCAAAACGGTCGGGTTATCGAAAATGGCCCAGCAGAACAGATATACAACCAGCCGAAAGAGAGCTACACTCGTAAACTTATTGATGCAATTCCCAGAGCAAACAGGTCGTTAAATCTGACCTTTTAATCATCACATTTTTTTACTTTTACGGTGATATCAAACTCACTGGGCCGAGGCCCGTAATAGGATCCAGTAACCGGGGCCACATCCCTGTAATCTCGACCGGTGCCGAGAATCACATAGGTTTCATCGACCACCCGGTTATTTGTCGGGTCCAACCCGTACCAACCATGACCACTCACCAACACTTCAATCCATGCGTGGGAAGCTTCGGAACCACGCATGCTCCGATCCCGGGTGGAATCAAAAAAGTAACCACTGACATAGCGAGCAGGGATGCCTAAGCATCTACATAAAGCAATGGCGGCATGAGCAAAGTCCTGACATACGCCCCGGCGCATTTCCAAGACTTCATTCGCGTGAGTATCAACGGTTGTTGTAGATTTGGAGTACTCAAAATTTTGGTAAATAAATTCCATCACCTGATAAGCGATTTGAAATACATCGGTCGAACCTGCCTGTAAATCAACTGCCATTCTCCACACGGATGGATTAATTTCAACATAGGCTGAAGTCTGTAAGTAATCTCTGCATTCTGGGATACCTTCCATTTTTGCAAGATTCGAAAGCTTGACCCCATAAGGAAAATTCTGGAAATCCACACGTGGAGCAGTTTCAACGACAGAACGCACTTCGATCACTAATTTTTGATGTTCTTCTGGCAACTCAAAATAATGAACAATATTTCCATTCAAATCGAGGTAGCTCCTCGGTTTGCAAATGGGAAGAATCGACAGGATGGATGAAGTACACTTTTGCCATTCGTTGGTTAAAGGATGCAACCTCAACTCATTGTAACTCTGAGTCACAAAAGATGGATAACGATAGCTTGTACGATGAAACAAATAGAACTTCATGAGCAGATTTTCAAAATCATCCTTTCCCAAAAACGGAAGCCCGATTTAGGCTCACTGTTGTTGCTGTGCTTGGATAAATTGGGCTGAACTTCGTTCGCCCAGGCTTTTAATTTCAGATGGAAGGAGCACATATGTTTCGAAAACACACTGTCCGATCTCGATTAGGGTGCTCTGCAATTCATCCAGAGTTTCATGTAAACCCTTAGCTTTCACTTGATTCCAGTCCGTAAAATTTACCATAGCCAATGTGCTTCCAGTTAATCTTTCCGCCTCATTGGAAAAAGTACCAGCAGGCACACCAGAAATGGAATGTAAAATATGATCAATCGATCGGATACAAAATCGAATCGATCTAGGAAAGTCCTCTGAAAACAACAGAAAGTTGGCAGCATTGGGTAAGGATAAATTTCCTCGAAATTGCTGCCTGAATGCTGATAGTGCGGTACAGCAACTTAGGACAGACATTAAATCTGCGCGGGTCGATTCTTTGGTTCGAAGGTTCAAAGTATCGAGCATACGACTGGTTTGATCCGCTCTTTCCAAATACTTCCCCAGGGTTAAGAAGCGCCACCCTTCGCCATGAGGAATGGTCGCATCAGCAAGCCCTTGAAAAACCAATGAAAACCTAGTGACTTTGTCCAAAAGAAGATCCGACCCTTGAGCATAAAGGGCTTTTGCATCTTGGTTACGAAAGGAAAGATAAATATTATTTAATTCCAGCCAAAGTTCCTCAGATAATTGATCTCTTACCATCCGGGCATTTTCTCTCGCAAAAGAGATACAGGAGAAAATGGAATTAGAGTAAGTTTCAGAAAAGATCAGGGAATGACCAAGTTGCTTAATATCCTGATTATCCACTTGAACCGACTCTGCACAAATAGACTGGAGTACCGGACTCCAAAATTCTTTGAGTTGTTGTTCATCCTGGACATATTCTAGGGCTTGGCGTTGGTGAACCTGAATCATTCGAGCCATACCCTCAGCCCGTTCTATATAACGGCTCATCCAGTGTAAATTGTCTGCAACCCGAGAAAGCATCTTCTAAAAATCCCGCAATACCCAGGTGTCCTTACTTCCGCCCCCCTGAGATGAGTTTACCACCAGAGATCCCTTTTGTAGAGCTACCCGAGTAAGCCCGCCAGGTACTATTTCTATGTCTTCACCATACAAAATAAACGGTCTTAAATCGACATGCCTCCCCTCGATTCCTTCTTCACAAAAGGTTGGGTGACGAGAGAGGGAAACGATGGGTTGGGCGATATACTCCCTCGGATTAGCCTGAATTAAATTCGCAAACTCTTCCCTTTCGTTGGCAGTGGAACGGTTTCCAATGAGCATGCCATAACCACCTGATTCGTTAGCCGCTTTAACCACTAGATTTTCTAAATGATTCAGCACATAATCACGATCTGAGTCCCGCCAGCACAAATAAGTGGGCACATTGGGAAGAATCGCATCCTGATCCAGATAATATTTAATCATCTCCGGTACATATGCATAGGTGACCTTATCGTCAGCAACTCCAGTGCCGACTGCATTGGCCAAAGCAACATTTCCCTTGAGATAAGCGTCCATTAAACCAGAAACTCCGAGCATGGACTCCTCTCGAAAAACCAATGGATCAAGAAAGTCATCATCCAGCCTACGATATATAACATCCACCTGGACCAGCCCCTGAGTAGTGCGCATGTAAATACGAGAATCGATCGCAATGAGGTCTTTTCCTTCTACGATTTCAATCCCCATCTGCCGGGCAAGAAAAGTATGCTCAAAGTATGCACTGTTATAAACGCCCGGGGTAAGCAAGACACAGACAGGCTTTTGGGACTTCCTTGGAGACAAGTGCTCCAAAGTTCGGAGCAATAAGTCAGGATATGCCTCGACTGGACGTACTGACATTCCGCCAAATGTTTGAGGAAATGCCCGTTTCATAATCTCTCGATTTTCAAGAAGGTACGATGCTCCGGATGGGCAACGGGCATTATCTTCCAATACTAAATAAGTTCCATTCTCATCTCGGATGAGATCGGTTCCACATATGTGAGCATACACATCCTGAGGAGGAAAGAAACCGACCATTTCGGGCCTGAAATTTTTAGAAGAAAGAACAATTTCTTTTGGGATAACCCCATCCTTAATGATTTTTTGTCCGTGATAGATATCATTAAGGAATAAATTAATTGCTAAAATTCTCTGCCTCAGACCAGCCTCCACCAAGCTCCATTCGCTTTCAGGAATGACACGTGGAATGAGGTCAAAAGGGAAGATTCGTTCCGTTCCCCCATCATCCCCGTAAACGGTAAAAGTAATACCATGCTCTAGAAAAGACGAATCTGCCTGTTGCCTTCTTTCAGCAATTTCCGACTCAGTTAAACGATCCAAACGCTGGAATATTTTATTGTAGTGAACCCGAGAATTCAAAGACTCACATTCATCAAACATTTCATCAAAAAAATTTTCTGTCTTGTAGTCTTTAAATTGTGAAGAGGCAGTCATGTACGAATTATAGTAGTTGCTTTGGCAATTCTTGTGCCAGACCTTTCGTTTTGTAAAGGGTTTGTCAATTTTTTACACCCGACCTAATTCAGCTTTGTTAGATTCCTTTGATAGGAAAATAAAAATTGTTGGGCAAGCCCAGCATGCTCGCCGAAATGAATTCGGGCAAATTCTTCCATCTGAGATAATTTCCAACCACTCATCCCATACTGCTTTTCAAGGGACTGTAAAATCCAGGTGTCGATCGGAAACGCTTCGTTTTTTTCCGCACCAAAAAGGAGAATACAATCTGCTACCTTAGGGCCAACGCCAGGAAGCTTCATCAGCATAGAACGAGCTTTTAGGTATGGAAAATTTTGTACTTCTGTTAAAAAATCAGGATTTGCGGATAAATACTGAGCGGTTCCAACCAAATATTTTGCCCTGTACCCCATACCAAGATTTCTTGCTTCCGTTTCATGTAAGTTTTTTAACTTGGCCCAACCCGGGAAGGAATAAAACCCTGGGCTTACTTCGTTTCCGAATAATTTGTAAACTTTCTGACAAAGTAGTTTGATTTGGGGAATGCTTTTGGCAGAACTCAGAATAAAAACCAGTAAGACTTCTTCCATGGGTTGCCTGAGAATACGCAGTCCTGAAAACTTATTTACCGCACGACCCAAGACTGGATCACTTCGCCAAGGCAGATTATTGAGAGCTGTTATATAAGAATCATCCAGCCATAAATAGTGGCACAACTCATCTTTGGTAATCTTTTCCCCGCTCTCTAAAACCCAAAAAAGCTGACCCTCCAACCACTTGAATCGAACCAGACTTTGTCGGATCAAGCCAACCCATTGATTTGGATCATAAGGGGACCAAGCAAAACTTTGCCCACCCAACAAAGTCTCCTCAATTCCGATAAGAGAAAAGGAGTTATGTGCACCAATTTTTTGCCATCTACTGCTCATTTAGTAGAGGTCTGCAACTTTTATTTAGACCACAGAAAACTTTGGCTATGCCCAAGAATACGCTCCTCCGAGTCGACTAAAGAAAGAGACCAAGCAATCGGTTGCACCGACGGATCGGGCCAATCAGAGCCTGTAAGGCCAATAAATACTTCTTTACCTGAAATTTTTAGATCTGAAATAGGAATTTTATTTTGTTGGGCAACTGGATCCAAAGGGGTGATCCATTCTATCAACCAATGGGAGCCTACATTTAATTGGGGAATATCACCCGACACCTTGACAACAAAATAGAAACCTTCTCGGTTCGAAGGATTCGTTCTACAGTAAACTTTCCAGCCCGAAAATTCCTTTCCGGTAAAGAATTCAGGAATCCGTTTGAAATCCCGAACCGAAAAGTAAGCCTTATTCCTGAGGCTTATTTTTACCTGAGCCGATAGGGTAGAGGCACAAAAAACCGACAGGGATAAAAATAAAATGGGAATATTCCATATTCCCCTCATCCCTAAAATTGTTTACTCCTCAGTAGAAGTGGCAGTCTCTTTAGACTCACCAACCTCAGGTGTTCCAGCATCCGGACCCAATACATCGGCTGCGGTGGCTTTATCCGATGCTTTTACCTCTGCGGCAACGCTAGTCGGTTCTTCCTTGGCTGCGGGCTTTTTGGGGACCGTCTTGGATACTTTTCTAGCAGGCTTCGCTTTTGGAGCGGCTTTCTTCGGGGCGGATTCTGCAAGGGCCTTTTTGCGGCGGGCCAAGTAAGCTGCACGCCGGCGGCGCTTGATTAATTTATTGTACTGTTTGCTCATAGTTAAGCAGTTAATATGAAAAAAAGCGGATCAATTGGCAAGCTATCTAGGCTGATTTCTGATTAAACAATTTCAATGGGCTTTCCTGTACGAGCGGACTCATAGGTTGCATCAATGATTTTCATCAAGGCCAGGGCCTGATCAGGGGTATTTAAAGGTGCTTCCTTACCCTCCAGAGTAAGGGCAAAATTTTGAGCCGAGCGAATTCGGCCCATATCTTCACACTCTTCGACCACGATGGAGCGATTTACAGAACGACCATTCTCTTGAACATAGAGTTCACAATCATCGATGGCTGTGGCATCAATGCCATCCCGGCCAAACAACCTGCGTACCATTCCCCCAGCTTTCGATCCCTGAAAGGTTACCGAAACCTCTTCCCGTTTATTCATCTCCGCCCAAGAAACCTGAAAGCTTAAAACCTGTCCACTTACGAAACGAACAAATCCATGGGCAGCACTCTCCACATCTGTTACCCCATCGGCTACATCAGGAATTCCCCAAGGACCTTTAAATCCTTTGTCGGTTATAAAATTATCAAAGGTTTGAGCCAAAACATGACTGGGCTCAGGATAATCCATGTAAAACATTGCCAGATCGATCATATGCAAAAGGTCGATCAGGGGCCCACCCCCAGATTGTTCCTTATTGGTAAACCATCCTCCAAATCCAGGAATACCTGTTCTTCGAATCCATTTTGCTTGTGCTGAATTGATGGTACCAAGTTGACCGGACTCCAGGTACTGTCGCATCGCGTAGGATTCTGGTCTGGCTCGGTTGTTAAAGTTGAACATTAACACTTTCCCTGCTTCTTCGGCTACTTGCTTCATCTCAGCAACCTCCGAGGCATTAAGCGCGGGCGGCTTTTCACAAAATACATGTTTGCCAGCCTTCAGTGCCTGGATAGCGAGAGGTTTGTGGGTGCGGTTGGGGGTGATAATACTGATGGCATCCAACTCGGACAGCTCATCGAGCATCTTTTGCGAATCCGAAAAAGTATGAGCAGCTCCATAAGTTTGAGCCGCTTTTTTCGCCGCATCCTGGTTCATATCGCAAATTGCTACGATTTCGGCCCCACCTTCTTTAAATCCGGGTGCATGATACTGCAACATTCCTCCAGCTCCAATGATACCAATTTTTTGTGTCATGTTGTATGTGTAAAAAGGTTTTTATTTAGGGATTACGGGAAACTTGACCCATTTTTGCTTGGAGTTCGAACTTTTAACCACGGTTTCGATAAATGCCATACCGATGATCCCATCTCGAATATCAGGATAATCGTAGCCTGACTTTCTAGGAAACTTCCCGGAAATCTCGTCCCGTATGGCAACGGATGCAGAATTATAGACATTTGCGAAAGCTTCAATGAAGCCTTCCGGGTGGCCAAATGGTATGCGGGTATGATCGGCAGCAGCTCCCGTCACATACCCATTCCCCCTGCGATAGACCTGGCGGGGCTCACGGGCGTCTTTAACGATCAGATCGTTCGGGTCTTCTTGATGCCATTCGATTGATTTCTTGGTTCCATAAACCCGGATATTGAGGTTATTTTCATCTCCATTGGAAACTTGGGAAGCATAAATAATTCCCCGAGCACCGCCTTTGAAGCGAACCAAGACATTTCCATCGTCGTCAAGTTTTCTGCCCGGAATATTAACCGATAAATCAGCACACAAGGAATCGATTTCTAAGCCACTAATGTAATGGACCAAATTTTCAGCATGGGTGCCAATATCTCCCATACAGTTCGAAATGCCGGCAACTTTGGGATCAGCCCGCCAATTGGCAATGGATTTATCTTCCCCGGTTAAAGCAGTAATTGCATACCCCTGAGGATATTCGCAAACGACCTTGATAATTTTCCCTAACTCTCCTTTTTGCACCATTTGTCGGGCCAGCTTAACCATGGGGTAGCCGGTGTAATTGTGAGTCAGTGCAAAAACCTTTTTGGTCTTGGTAATAATTTTTTTCAGCTCCCGTGCCTCCGCCAGAGTGAAAGTAGCGGGTTTATCACAAATCACATTAATTCCTGCCTGCAAAAAAGTTTTCGCAACTTCAAAGTGCAAATGATTACGAACCACGATCGAAACAAAATCGATTCTTTCTCCAAGTGGCATGGCTGCTTCCTTCTTGGCCATTTCCTTGTAAGAGGCATAGACCCTGGATGGCTCGATGAAAAAATCTTTTCCGGACAAAGCCGATTTCTTGGGGTCGGAAGAAAATGCACCTGCAACCAATTCAATTTGTCCATCTAAGGCAGCAGCTCTTCGGTGTACCCCTCCAATAAAGGCTCCTCGACCTCCCCCAACCATGCCCATGCGAAGTTTTCTATTTTTCATAAAATTATGGATGTTTACTGGTTTTCTTTATCAAATGCTGAATCAAACGCCATTTCGTTGGGTTTGAAATCAAGTTTCTTCACAAACGCACAGGATTCTTCTGCCCCATGGAAACGATCCATCCGGCTATCCTCCCACTCTACAGAAAGAGGACCGGCATAACCGATGTCATTGAGCGCAATAATGATTTCTTCAAAGTTCACATCTCCCCGACCAATTGAGCGGAAATCCCAATATCGGCGCGGATCTGCAAATGTAGTATGTCCTCCAAAAACACCAACACTTCCATCTCCGTGCCCCCACCAAGCATCCTTCATGTGTGCATGGTAGATGCGATCTGAGAAAGTTCGGATAAACTTCACATAGTCAACTCCCTGGTAGCCGAGGTGGGAAGGATCATAATTAAAGCCAAAACGCTTATGTCCTTTGACCGCTTCGATCGCCCTTTGAGCACTGGCAATATCAAAGGCGATTTCAGTGGGATGAACCTCCAAAGCAAAATTCACTTTTTGCTTTTCGAACTCGTTTAAAATCGGACCAAACCTTTTAGCAAAATCCTGAAAACCTTTCTCCCAGTAAGCTTGGTCGGTTGGTGGAAAAGCGTAGATAGAATGCCAAATGCTTGAGCCGGTAAAACCATTCACCACCGCAGGAAAATCGTCTTTTTTACCCCGGCCGGGTTTTGCATTGATAAAATTCCTACAGGCCTTGGCAGTTTTAGCCAATTTCTTCGCAGCACGTTTCCGAACCTTCTCCGGTTCGCCTTCACCCCAAACATCTGCAGGAAGAATAGCTTTGTGCCTTTCATCAATTAAATCACAAACTGCCTGCCCAACCAGGTGACTCGAAATCGCAAAAGCAGTTAATCCGTGATCACTGAGTATTTCCCATCTTTCCTGACAGTATTTTTTGGATACGGCAGCTTGATCGACATCGAAGTGGTCTCCCCAACAGGCAAGCTCAAGCCCATCATATCCCATTTGCGAGGCTTTGGCTGCAAGGTCGGGCAAAGAGAGGTCGGCCCATTGACCGGTAAATAAAGTAACATTTCTAGGCATGGCTGATTTTTTTATTAGGTTTGTGTAAAGGGTAAGGGTGTTTGTTTCTCAAAATCATATCTTTGTGGGCAACCTCTTTTTTTACTGCTCCATTTCTCCACTTCTATGAACAACTATTTTTTCTGCAGTCTTGGAGCCGATATTAAGGAAAGATTTGAGACCCACTTTGATTTGCATGGTGTCGGCAATACGGTCCAATTGGATCACTTCGATTTTACTACCAGGCAAAAGCTTGTTTTTCCGAGCAAATTTCAAAAATTCTCTGCTTTGATCCTGGATCGATTCAATTTTGGCAGTTTGACCAACGGTACAGTCAAGCAGACTTAAATCCGAGGCTTCCGGCATATTTCCCTTTGATGTAGGGATGGGGTCTCCATGAGGGTCATGAGTGGGCCGGCCAAGAAACTCATCCAGTTTTTCTAGGACTTTTTCAGAAATCGCATGTTCAAGCTCTTCTGCCTCGTCATGAATTTCTCCCCAATCCAAATCTAAAGTCTCCACTAAAAAGGTTTCCAATAAACGATGCCGGCGAAGCATACTCATGCCCAACTTTCTCCCGGATGTGGTCAGCTTTACCCCTTGGCGAGGGCGATAGTTCACCCATCCCTTTTTTTCCAGGCCCTTTACCATGGTGGTTGCAGTGCCGGGAGTTACTTGTAAGCATTCTGCGATCTTCCCCATGCTCACCAGTCCCGATTCAGAGTGAATCGATTCGACTAAGATTTCCTTGAGGTAATTTTCAACAGTGGAACTTGGCATTTTCTTAAACCGTAGTTCAACCCTGTTATTGACTCATATTTTTTCAAGACTATAAAATTAGACTTTGATTAATCAAAGTTTATTTTTTTACAGCTCCCATTTTAAATGCATTTCATTGTTAGAATCATAAGCATTGTTTTTGTTGCCCTCATTTGGTCGAGTTGCTCCAACCCTGAAATGGCTCATTCTGGCGACTCGAAGCGGCCTCTTCTAGTGGCTACCACCACACATCTAGCAGACTTGGCCCAGCAGATCGGGGGAGAATATTTTGAGGTAAAGGCCCTTATGAGACCTGGAGTGGATCCGCATTCCTACCGTGCCACTGCACATGATATCAGCCTTCTCCATAGAGCAGACCTTGTTTTATTTCATGGTCTTTTGCTGGAAGGAAAATTAGCGAGGGTTCTGGAGGGTCAGTCCAGTGAGCAAAGAACTCATTTTTCTCCCTGCCATAGAATTCCTAAAAATCAATTAATTATGGAGGAGGATCAAAATACAACCGTTGATCCGCATCTATGGTTTTCCCCCACCCTATGGAAAGAATGCGGATCCCTACTTCGTGACAAGTTGTGCGAAATGATCCCAGAACGGAAAACCCATTTTCAAGCAAACTTTTTAGCTTTTGAGAAATCCGTTAACCAGATTGATCAATGGGCGAAGGAAGCGATTTATCAAATTCCTGAATCCGCTAGAGTCTTGATAACCAGTCACGATGCTTTTCGATATTTTGGCAAACATTTCCAAATCCGTGTCATCGCTTTACAAGGGATCAATACAAATGTGGAGGCAGGGCTATCCGATCGATCTCGCTTCACCAGCCTGATTCGTCAGCATAATTCTCCAGCCCTTTTCATTGAAAGTAGTGTGAATCCAAAAGCTCTCAAACAGATTGCCAAAGAAACGGGTGCGGTCCTTGGAGGTACCCTTTTTTCAGATGCACTCGGACCCAATGACCAGTGGATTGTTGGACCCGATGGAAAAAGCTACTCCAAGGGCACATGGCAGGGCATGATGCTTCACAATGTAAGCACGATCGAAGAGGCTCTGAGGAAAACTTTATGAATTCAAAACTGCCCCTGCCCCTGGAAATTCACGACCTCACCGTAGCCTACCAGAAAAAGCCGGTCCTATACGGCATTGACCTAGAAATTCAGGAAGGTTCATTAGTTGGGATCCTTGGACCAAACGGTGCAGGAAAATCCACTTTGATAAAGGCCGTTATGGGTATGATACGCCCTGATGATGGCTTCATAAAAATCTTTGGCGAAACAAACCGAAAGGGTATCACCCGAGTCGGTTATGTGCCCCAAAGAGAGAATATCGACTGGGATTTTCCAGTAACTGCCATGGATGTGGTACTTATGGGAAGAATTGGTCATGCCGGCTGGTTCAAGCGATTTAGCAAGCGGGATCGTATATTTGCGGCTGAATGCCTAGATCAAATGAACATGCTACCCTACGCCGATCGACAAATTGGCAATCTATCTGGAGGCCAACAGCAGAGAATTTTCCTGGCACGTGCACTTGCCCAGCAAAGTGATCTTTATTTAATGGATGAACCTTTTGCGGGTGTAGATGCGGTGACGGAGCAAACCATTGTAGACTTGCTCAAACAATTACGAAACCAGGGAAAAACCATTGTAGTGGTTCATCACGACCTCTCCACAGCCACTGACTATTTCGATTTCTTGGCTCTATTAAATTTTCGGCTTATCGCATATGGCTCGAGTGGAGCCGTTTTTAATCACGATCTGCTTCAGAAAACCTATGGCGGCAAACTCACGGTTTTATCGGAAATCGGAGAAAAAAAGATGAATCTAAATAGTCCAGAATCCCGGCTCTTTAAATGAGTCTTCCTCGCATCAATTTCAGCCTACTAGGCCTATTATCCTTTGGGCTGATTTCTTCTTCCATGCTTCATGCCAATCAACCTTTAACCGCAAATGAAGAAGCGGTGCTTGGAAAAGCACTCGTATTTTTAAGTTTTCAGGATCCATCCCTGCGGGTGATGGTTTTGGGGGTTCTTTTGATGGGCCTAAATTGCGGGCTTATGGGAGGTTATATTGTGACGCGAAGGCTTTCCATGTTTGGGGATACACTTTCTCACGCAGTTCTTCCTGGTATTGCTGTGGGTTACTCCCTAACCCAATCAAAAAACAATTGGGCATTAATGCTAGGGGCAACTTTCTCGGGATTTGCCGGCGTTTGGTTCATATCATTCCTTTCTAGGCACACAAAAATTAAAACGGACAGTGCTATGGCTATTGTATTATCGGGCTTTTACGCTTTAGGAATCTGCCTGATCGCCTATTTACAAAAATCAGATGGGGGTGGCGTAGCTAATTTGGAAAATTACCTCTTTGGATCCATCGTTGGGTTTTCACAGGGAGATTTATTGCCCATTGTGTGTAGTTTGATTCTCGTTCTGGGTACATTTGTTTTATTCAGCAAGGAATTATTGGCCACTGGCTTCGATCCCTCTTTCGCAAGATCCATTGGCCTGCCTGTTGGACTTTTAGAATTTTCCTTATCTGCACTGCTTACCTTTTGTATTGTCTCTTCGCTCCAAATTATCGGTGTTGTTCTTGTATCTGCCCTGCTGATCATTCCAGCCGCCACAGCTGCACTCATCACCATAAGGATGGATAAACTTCTCTTGTTGTCTGGAGTCTTGGGTGCAGTCAGTGGGTTCACCGGTTGCTTCATTTCCTTTCTTAAAAATGGCCTTCCTGTCGGCCCCGTAATCACGCTGTGTTCAGCCTCCATTTTCCTTACCATCTTATGGCTACATCCGAGCCAAGGTCGTGTTTGCTTATGGGCACGTTCATTCAAGCGAAATCAAAAAATTCGTTTGGAAAATACTCTGAAAGCCTGCTACCAAGTGCTCGAGGAATTATCCTTTTTAGAGGAAAGCTTTCCGCAATCACTCCTTGGTAAAAGAAGAGGGAAAAGTAGTGGAGAGATTGAGCGGGAAATCGATGCTCTGGTTCGACACGGATATGCCACCCGCGTTTTATCTGTAGGACAAAAACAATCTGATTTGCCACCCGAAACCATGATCACTCTGACGCCAAGTGGGTGGGAACTTGCCTGTAAAATGATTCGGAATCATAGGCTTTGGGAATTATATCTTACCCAAGAGGCTTCCTATGCTGCAGACCATGTTCATGATGATGCAGAAAAAATTGAGCATATCATTGGGGAAAAGACGATTCGACAACTCGAACGAATTCTTTCCAACCCGAGACTGGATCCGCATGGAAAACTTATTCCAAGCCAGCTTGATATTGAAAGCGGATGGACTCGGGAGCACTCCTCGCCCTAGCAGATGAGCTCGATCATTACATTCCTGACTGGTCCCTGGGCCACACCTGAGCTGATTTCCTGGAATTTCCAGATCCTGGTGATGGGTTTTCTGGTTTGCATAAGTTGCGCCCTGGTAGGAACCTTTGTAAGCCTTCGCCGCATGAGCTTACTTGGTGATGCGATAAGCCATGGAATTCTACCCGGAATCGTTCTGGCCTATTTGTTTACAGGGAGCCTATCCCTTTTTCCCATGTGGATAGGAGCCGCTTTGGCAGGGATCGCTTGCGGAGTCTCCATTCAGTGGTTGCATACGAAGACAAGACTGAGAGAAGACGCGGCTATGGGGTTAACCTTCACAACTTTCTTTGCCTTAGGCATGGTTTTACTTGGATTAAATGCAGAAAATATTCACCTGGATGTGGCTTGTATTTTGTATGGGGAAATAGGTTTAATTCCTTTGGAGACCGATTGGTATTTATTTGGAAAGAACCTGGGGAACCAGGCGATTTGGTCGATGGGGTTTATTTGTATCTTTACCCAATTGGCTACCTTTTTTTTCTACAAAATTTTACTGGTAACCAGCTTTGATCTGAGCCTGGCTAAATCACTGGGTATTCCCGTTAATTGGGTTCAATATGGGTTGATGTTTTTCTTGGCCTTGGTGGTCGTAGCATCTTTTGAATCCGTTGGAGTGATTATGGTTTTGGCGATGATGATCCTGCCACCGGTATCGCTAAGCTTTCTTTTCACGCGCCTACCCTGCATTCTTTGGAGTTGTATCGCTTTGAGCATCTTCTACTCCTTAGGGGGAATTCATCTCGCTTACGCCATGGATTTCCCCATCTCCGCATCCATCGCATTAACCGCGGTATTTATTTTTTTGCCCTGTTGCTTATTGGGATCGAAAGGTGGGTTATTGATCGGTTTATTTGACTTGGTTAAGAAACCTCAAATAGAAGACTGCTCTACAAAATGAAAAAGCCCTCATTACCGAGGGCTTTTTCGAAATCATTTTTTGGGAGCCCTTTATTTTTTGGCTAATGCAATTTTGGAGGCTTTTTTGCTGGAGCAATTGCAACCATCAATCGAAATTTGGTCACCTTCAGCAAGCTTAGTGGGGCAATCAAACCCATCTAATGCTGTTTGGCTCGATACTTGAACTTGTTTTTCACGTTTTCCTTGTTTAACCGTCAGAGTTTTGGAATCCGCATCAAAGCTAACTACTTTTCCTTTGATGGTCTTGGATGGGCAACCTGCGTAAATGGATGCGGTCAGGGATAGGCTGGCGAGGATGGATAATAGGATTTTCATTTTATAGGTATTGTGGGTTTATGGAGATATTTCCTCCATTCTTCCAATCTACTATTTCCAAAGAGACAAGAAAGAATTATTTCTATGGTGAAATTATTTTTCCATGAGAAACTTTACTAAATTTGCTCCCTCTATCTCCGCCGTTTTGTTTTTATTGGGGATTCCAACCTTAAGTCTGGCTCATCCGATCCCTGATCTCCCTGTTTTTGGTACATTCGATCGCAATGGCACTTCTTCTGTCTTAGTTGAAGTGGATCCTAGAGCCTTCTCTGAAGACCCTGAAGCTGTTCCTTTTTTGACAGTGCAAGGACTTAAGGATCTTAATCAAACTGAGCAGAACAAGTTACTCGAACAGGCCAAGGAACTGCTCGATGATTCCTTGCGTATACGCCTGAATGAGGACAGATGGTATCTTCCAGACTTCAGCTTCGAGTTTGCTTCCCGCACCA